>Ga0207664_10000048_pt1 | contig 138515 bp, 101 predicted proteins | sample LARL83metaG_FD_184349 | JGI IMG/M metagenome (GOLD analysis project Ga0207664, IMG submission 184349) | Corn, switchgrass and miscanthus rhizosphere microbial communities from Kellogg Biological Station, Michigan, USA - LAR L8-3 metaG... | ecosystem: Host-associated > Plants > Roots >...
AAGAAACGACAAATACTAAAGATTTTTTATCTCAAAAATCTTCGAAAAATCCCATAAATCTCAGTCCGCTTTCAATGAGCTAATGGTGCCTATCAAAGACCCGTACTAATATAAGCACTACGGTCGGAAAAGTCAAGAAGTTTCAAAAGATTTTTTGAAATTTTTTCTATTCTCCCCTCCCGCTTGCGGGAGGGGCCGGGGGAGGGTGTGTCAGTTAGTATGAACACTCTGAGTACTCCACACACCCTCCCCTAACCCCTCCCGCCGGTGCGGGAGGGGAATAAAATTCCTCGATCAGCCCGAGGGCAGGCGCTGGAGAGGATGCGGCCCAGAGGGCACCCGCCGCGGCGGACCGCCGCGCCGCTGCTCAAGAGGCACGACTGCCCTCAGCTTGACTGGGGGGGCGACGGCACAATCCGCGCGAGGGGAAGCTATGGAAGCCCAGAAAGGACTGATACTTGAAGCTAAACTTTGGCAGCCGTTAGTTCGGATGCAACAATTAGAAGAAAGGCATAATGAAGTATCACTGCCTTAGACTTCATCTTCTCAATTTCTTCGTGCGAGAGTCCGTTGACAAAGCTATTTCCATGAGCTATTGAGTGGCGATTATTTAATAAATTCTCAAGGTAAGTTATCCAAAGAGAAGATAATGTTGCTTTGTCATTCCTTATCTTTAGGATTTTAAATCTTGCTAGGTCTAAGGAATATGGAAAGTTCGATAGGCCTTTTTGCAATTCACTGAGCAAATCTTTTTCGATTTCCGCAAGCTTGTGGGAGCTGTCGAGAAATGCGTCTTCCAACGTGGAATTATGGAGCATCTGAAAGAAATTATTAACGCCAAGATTTCGGCAGACCTTCTCGATCATCTTCTGGTGCGGGTTTTTGTTGTCATCAAACAGGAAGACTTCGTGAGCAAGCTCCGCTCTTTTCGACGCAAATATGCTCTCAAGTTGCTCGGCTTTAGCGCCCGATTTTGAGTCAACAAAAAATCCTACGAAATTCTTTCTGAGGACTGCGGGCGATTGACTAAAGCCGCAGTAGGTATTGAAGTCCTCTATGATGGCCTTCGTCGCCGCTTTAATGAAGCCCTCAAGGTGAGCCGAGATTAAGACAACCGACGCCCTGCAAAGCGCACTATGAAGCGTTGTGCCCGCCTGTTCAACGCGAGCGGCCGCAACAAGGGCATCAATTTCACTCCAACGTTCCTGGAATGATATAAGCGCACTTTCAGCGAATGTTGACATCCTTAAAAGCGGCGCGTGCTTTATCAATTCTGGAAGTGACCTTGCTACTATCGGATACGCTTACAGTAATGGCGTCCAGAAAGTCCTTGTTGAAAAAAAGTGATTTCCACTTCCCCACTAAGTCGAAAGGAAGCTCATGAGTCAAATCACATTCCGATTCAATACCCACCATCAAAGCATCGTAAACGGAAGCATTAAACCTTGAATTAAGAACAAGTTGATCACCGTCTGGCTGATACTTGGCAAACGCTTCATCACCAAACGTTTTTCTGATCCTGGAAACTAAAATTTTGAAAGCTGACGAACGATTTTCCAGTTCATCATCTCCCAATTTATTTCCTGATTCGAGTTCAGCTGTGAGGTATTCGCCGAATCCTTTTTTAAACTCTTTGTACTTGCCTTTTCTTAATGCGAAGAAACGCAGGACATATTCAACGTCTAACATTTTCTGGACTTTTTTACTGTCTTTTGGATTTTTAGGGTCAATCTGAAGCATGACTCTGTAATCACTATTTTGTGCAAGGTCCTTAAGAAGATCGTTAAAAGGGCCTCTCGCCGCCGCGTTGCGCAGTTCTTGTGCCTCAAGTTTGACTGCCCCTGAATTTAGCCTCTCGAAGATGTCATACTTGACTTGAGGATCGATAGTAGAATCGATTCGGAGACACCGGATGGTCCGCTCCTCAAGTCTCCTACGAAGAAACGGTGGTAGATCCTCATAAAATGTCTTGTTGAGCTTGTCGAGTACCTCGAGACCTTCCAATTCGAATTCGTTACTGAAGTATCGGACGATAGCCCTTAGTCGTTGTTGACCGTCAATTACGGAGTACCTCGCGAGATCTTGTTCTACATCAACGTCAACGTCCTGCGAAAGGTAGATGAGTGGTATCGGTATATTGAGTACAAGACTTTCGATGAGGCGTGATGATTTGGTGTCGTCCCATCGGTGTCGTCTCTGATAATCCGGATCAAGTTTGATTATCCCACCCTTAATTTTCTTAACAAGAGTTTCGAGGTCATACTCGATGTTTTGAGTTCTGACCGTCCTCTCCTTGGCCTTCTCTTGTAGGTCAACGAGATTGTCCTTAAGTGTTGCGGTTGTGTCTTCCAATTTGTCTCCTATTAGATATAACTACCTTAACCAATTCGAATGGCTTACAACTCCATTCTTTCCTGCTCCCCGCTCACATCCTCGATTTGAGCGCGTTTGAACGTCGAGCGTCCGAGCGATAAATCCGGATACCGTGGCCGCTCGGTGCCCGACATCAATCCTTCGATGGTGAGGATTTGGAGCTTCGGGTATTCGGCGCCGAATCGTGGTTCATCGTAGAAGCCGAATGCGACCGATTCTTTCGACATCGGGCCGGTCGGTTCGGCGAGCGTGACAAAAAATCCCATTGCGGCTTGTTCGCGTTCGATCACATGCGCGAAATCGCGGACCATCGCGACCGACACGTTCTCGCCGCCCTTGACCGAGACGACGATCTTCTTCGCGCCCGATTTATCGTCGTGGAAAAAGATGAGGCCGTCGATGCCGGAGTCGGCGCCTTTTTTCTTGCCTTGATAGGGCTGCGCGCCGACCAGCGAGGTCGCCCACCATTGGAATTGGTACTTGTGCCGCTCCGCAAGATTGCGCGCGCCGCCCAAGTCCTTCGGCGTGCCTTCGACTTCGAATTGAATTCCTGGGAACGCATCTTTCAGCCGTTTTTCGATGAGCGAAATGGCGAGGTGCGTGATGTCGATGCCGATCCACTGGCGCCGCAGCTTCTCCGCCGCGTGGACCGCCGTCCCGCACCCGCAAAACGGATCGAGCACCACATCGCCCTCGTTCGACGAGGCTTTGATGATCCGTTCGAGCAGCGCGAGTGGTTTTTGCGTGGGATAAGGAAGCCGTTCGGGTGAAGTATTGGATATTCGAGGAATATCAGTCCAGACCGATTGCAATGCCTTCCCCGCCATCTCGTCGAGATAGACTATAAGACCATCCATTCGCGGCGTTCCATCGCGTTTTGTTGCAATCTTGCCTTCCTCCCACCATGCCTCAAGCTGTTCGAGTTTATATCCCCATCCGCGACTCGGCGTTGGCATCGTACCGCGCCATTCAAACTTTCCGCTATCACTGTTCGGGCGGCTCGCGGTTAAGTCCTGGCATGTATAGAGTCGCCCGTCCTTATCTTTTTTATATCTCTTAAGCTGCTCTTCGCCGTATGGTGTTCGCGAATCATTCCAAGTGTATTCTTCACTCTTGGTGTAAAAAAAGATAGTATCGTTAATTCTTCCGTATTGTTTGGCAGCATTGTGGGCATTGGTTCGTTGCCACACGATTTCGTTCCGATAGCCTTTCTGACCAAACACTGCGTCCAAAAGGATTTTCAAATAATGGCTCGCATTCGGATCGCAATGGAGATAGAGGGAGCCGGTGGGTTTGAGTACGCGGTGGAGTTCGAGCAGACGGTTGGCCATCATGGTGAGATAGGCCATCATGTCGTTCTCCTTCAGGAACTTACGCAAGGCGAGCATCATCTCGGCCACGTCGGTATTGTTGCAGTGGAGGAGTTCGTTGAACTCGCGCTCGGCCTGCTCGCCCCAATGCCAGGAATCCTCGAATGCGGTGATCTGCGCGTCGGACTCGTGTCCCTTCGGCGTTTTAAAGAGGACCGAATAATCGCGCTTGGAATTAAACGGCGGATCGAGATAAATAAGATCGACCGAATCCGTCGCGATGTGCTCGCGGAGAATATCGAGATTGTCGCCGAAAAAAAGTTTATTCAACCAGGTTTAACAGGATTAGGATTAACAGGATTATAAGGATGTGGGAAAGAATGACAATACTTCATCATTCATCATTCCTAATTCATCATTTTCCGAATAGGTGCCTATCACTAAGGCTACAATATACGAACAAAAGCGAGTGAAAGGAGGGAAGTGCGTAGCGGCGGGACTAATTTCAAGGAAAAAGCTAAATTTATTTTGTAACCGCAGCGAGTTCGTGCGTTCTTGTATTACGCATCGCCACCCTGAGCGATCGTGCGAAGTTGCTCCTTCCTAAGGGTGCTCTCGTTGAATATCGAAAGCACCGGGATGTGCGATTATGCAGGTGATCGTCATCCTATTACATGCAGAACAAAACAATGCTCCGTCCGAGTGATTATCGGGCGGAGCACTTTTTTATAATCTGTTTTGCGTTACCTGAACGTACTGGATTTCCGCCATCGCGGGATGATATTTTCAATAATTCAACAGAGTTCAGTTTTCCGATATTGCCTTTCCTAAGCATTGCAATCTTCGAAGCCTGGCAAAAGGGCAGTGTTGTCCGAGCCGGGGAGGGAATCGGCGAATCGGTTATCGGCGGAAAGGATTTTCCGTGCGGAAGTAGCAAAATCATCATCGACGCTAATAACGAGTCTCTCGCCTTGTTTAGAAAGCGCCGGCGGAATAGCTTTCGAGCGCAGCGCCGCCATGCCGTCGTAGGCGTCGGATAAAGAATTCAGTTGGGCAATGATTGTCATATTGGTCCTCCAAATTCAACGAAAAGCCGCAAATTACGCTGTCAGATTGCAACGTCAAGAGCTATGATACTGCGCTTTCGAGTTGTACTACTAAAGGACCATCCGATTTTATGCCAAGTGCTCGTTCCAAATTTTTATATATGGTAAATAATATTTTTCCGGGACGAGGAGCCGAGAGAAATGGCGCTTCCACAAAACGAAAGATGAACGCGATTATCGGAATCGAAAGGAGAAGGACGCCGGTTCGCAGCGCGAATTGCAACCCTGGGCTTGAGAGTTCGCGAATCCATGGGTTAGCAAACCAGGAGAGCTGCATATGGAAAAGATAAACCGAGTAGCTGATCGTCCCCATCCAAATGAGCCAACGGTAAAATCTATTTTGTTTTGCGACGCTTATCTTGGCGGGAATTGGTTTTCTTTGTGGGACAATTGCGGCCGCAATGATGAACGCAAACCCAAGACCGAAAAGGGAATCGGTGAAAACCCAGAGGGTTTGCCACAAGGTGCTGAGAATCGCCGCGAATAGCACTGCCACCCCAGCGGCCGCAAGTGGCAGCCGCCTCCAATTCTTTTCGCGTAGCGCGGGCATTTCAGCATGAGACTTCACAAACCACTCCGCCAACCACGCGCCGAAAAGCCACTCGGGCATTCTGGCGAAGATGCAGCCCATCATGGCGTACGGGCCAGTCCAGGAGACGCTAATGAGTTGAGAATGAAAAACCTGCATCGAGACAATCCGCCACAAGAGGGAGAAAATCGTAAGGAAAACAATCGAGCGACTAAGCCCTGCGCGGCGGAACAGATATAAAAATATTGGATAAGCAAGATACAACTGGAATTCCAGCGCAAGCGACCAATAGACATCGACAATCCCATAGAAATAGCGGTCGAAGTAACCGTGCGTGAGCGTAAGATGCGAAATGAGATCGCCGGCCGTAGGAGTTGCGCCAATGAAACTGCTCCAGCGAGCAGCCAGAAGAATCAAAATAAATGTCCCGATGACGGACGCCGCATACGCTGGATAGAGCCTCCACAAGCGCCGGAGATAAAACTTTCGCCATTCAAATCGATAACTTCCAACATCATCCTTCTTGCGCGCGAATGGGAGATGAATACAAAATCCACTCAGGACAAGAAATAGTCCGACGCCAAGATAACCCCACCGCAACGGCGAAACCATATAAGCGAGTAACCCCGCCGATTTCGTCCAGGGTACAACGCCAAGCGATGGAAAGGGGTAGACGCCATAATGCCCCCATATGTGGTATCCCGCGACCATGAGCGCCGCCATGCCGCGCAAAGCATCGATCGAATCGAGACGAATGCGGGAGTTGCCGGAGGAATTTTTGACGAGCGAGGCTGAATCGATCATTGACCTATCGGCTATCGCTCTGACGGTTGGGAGAGTTCCGCTAATTCCCGGTAATTCCCCGTAACCTCAATCGGAAACCGTTTTCAGACTTTCTCTTCTTTGAATTTCCCGACGATGGTCTGTAGTTTCTGCACCACTTCGCTGCGCTTGAGGCCAGCCTTCGCCTGAAATACCGTCATCTTGAATTGTGGGCGAACGCCGCTGGCGGAAGTAGCGCCGGAATAAAAATCGGAGTGCTTCCAACCCGTTTCCCGGAGCGACTCCTGAATGAGCGACACCTGCAAGCGGCTGAGCGGCGTAGCAATTTTGATATTCGGCTCTTCGGTGCCGGGTACTAATTCTTTTTCTTTCGACTGCATTCGCATTAGGTATTAGGGGTCTTAAGTTAACGGTTTTTAAGGAGCGGTTAAACCTTCGAATAGCAGTAAAAGGTTGCTAAAATCAGATGGTATTCTAATAGCAAGAATCGCTCGCTATGGACGGAGCGAGCCATCTCGTTGTTCATCTTTTATGGCATATCAGCTTATTCGAGAATATTCACAATCGGCGATCGACGATTTTCGCTCACTAAAAGGCAGAGGCGGCCATTTTAAGAAAGGCCTGTTCATCGCAGAAGGGGAGAAGGTGGTCCAAAAAGTTCTCGAAAGCAAACTGGATATTGCTTCGGCTTATATGACCGAAGAACATTTCAAAAACCTTCAAAATCTTTTTGAGAATAGATCGGATAAGACCGACATATTCCTGGCATCCAAAGTGGAGATGGAGGAAATCATAGGTTATCATCTTCACCAGGGCGTGATGCTCGCGGTGCGCATTCCGAAGAATCGCGAGCTCTCTGAAGTCGTCGCGGAATGGAAATCGCCATGGACCGCCATCGCGCTCGATGGCATTGCGGATGCCGAGAACATGGGGGCGATCATTCGCAATGCCGCCGCCTTCGGCGCGAAGGCCGTGATCGTAGATGAGAAGAGCTGCAATCCCTATCTTCGCCGCTCCGTGAGAGTCTCCATGGGGATGATCGTAGATGTGGAAATAATCTTTGCGGAGGATCTGACCATTGCGCTGCAAAATATCGGTTCTATAAGCCCCGTCCGTCTCATTGGGGCGGCATTGTCAGCGGAGAGCATCCATCTCGCTCAGATTTCCGCTGAAGGAAATACCATTTTAGTCTTTGGTTCCGAAGGTTGGGGGCTACGAAAGGAAGTAGCCGCAGCCTGCGAAGTGCTTGCGCGAATCCCGATGGCTGAAGGAATTGATTCGTTGAATGTCGCGGTGGCGAGCGGGATTTTTATGCATTGGTTACGAAAATAGTTTTTATTCCCCTTCGACCTTCGTAAGTCCAGCCAGCGCTGGTCCATTCATCACTTCACCCAATGGTGTAAAGCGAGAACCGTGGCACGGGCAGTCCCAACTGGCTTCGACCGGATTCCAATCAACAATGCATCCTAAGTGCGGACATACGGCAGACATCTGGTGCAGCGTGCCACTTTCGTCACGATAAAGCGCAAGTTTTTTCAATCCCTTGCGCAGGATGGCTCCGGAGGCCGCAGGAATCTTAGAAACATCGGAAATTTCTCCCGGAGTAAGATATTCCGTGTATTCGCTCGCGGTGTTCAAATTCTCCTTGAGATATTCGGGCGTAGCGCGCAAAGTCTTACGGCTTGGGACGTAAAGTTTCGACCAGGGATTATCGCGGCCCAGGATTAGATCGGTAACAATCATCGCTCCGGCCGTGCAATTGGTCATGCCCATACCCGAATCGCCAGTGATGATATAGGTATTCGTCCTCATCTGACGCCCCGCATAGCCCAGTGCATCAACGGGCTCCAAAACCTGACCTGACCACTGATACTTTACATGAAATGGAATTGTGACGTGCTCGCGCGTCCAGGCTTCGAGAGCCGAGAAGCGCGCGTTGCTCGCATCGCGATGGTCCGAATCTTTTTGGCCGACTCGATGATCCTCCCCGCCGACAATCAAAATATCGCGCTCGCCAGCTTCCTGCACGCGCACATAATGGTATGGATCTTCCGTATCCCACAACAACATTTTTGGGAAGGACCCTCGCGCGATTTCACATCCAATTGCATAGGTACGATAGGCCGTTTGTTTTGTATGCATGTGGTAGCGATCGTTCACCGGGGAATTGGTTGCAACGATGAGCGTCGTGGCCTGCACGTTTCGCTTGTCGCTGGTCGTAATTTTCACCGGTTTTTTCCCTTCGCTACCTCCCTCTGACTCAAAGGATTCGACGTGAGTATTCGTATAAATAGCACCTCCCCTATCAATAACCGCATCGGTAAGAGCCGCAAGATATTTTAAGGGATGGAACTGCGCCTGATGCGAAAAACGAAGGCACGGGCCACTGATGAATGTGTCCGACGGGACGCTGTCCAACAAAACCGCGTCAGCGATTCCAGCATTATGCACAGCTTTCAACTCTTTTTTTAGTTCCTTACCGTCCTGTTGTTTGTTCACGAAAAGATACCCATCGAGCCGTTCGAAATCGCAATCGATATGAAGTTCATTTACGATCCGTTCGATCATATCGATGGCTTGTGTCTGGCTTTCGGCCGCGAGGCGTGCCCCCTCTTCGCCATGCAGGAAGGCGACGCGATAATAGCGATTATCGATTTCATTGGTAAGATGAGCCGTTGTTCGCCCGGTTTCTCCACTTCCAATCATACTATCTTCGAGGACAGCGACGGATTTTCCGCTTTTGATTAGTAAATAGGCAGATGTCAGACCGGCCAATCCCGCTCCGACGATGACGACGTCAACGGAAAGGTCTTTCGTTAAGGGAGAAAAGGGAGCAATCGATGTCGAAGCGTGCCATAATGAATCGGTCTCTCCGCCTTCCAGAAGATTCTCTAATTCCTGTTTCATTCGATAGATGTATGTCGAATTGGAAATACGCTTTATCGGTTAATTAAAGGAGGAAAAAAGATGCAAATAACCCGCCACAGAAGTTGCACCGATTTGTAGGAATTTATCCTGTCGAGAAGGATGAGTAAAAGAATGTGAGCGGTATTGGAGCAGGTACACCATACGTTTGACGGCACCCTTCATGAGAGCGCTTCTCGATGAGTATGTGCCGGCGCCTTTGGCTAAGGCTTTAGGCGCCAATTGGGTATGCGCGGCGCAATCGACACAATGACCATCATAAGTCGCAGTTGGTGCGCGTTGAGCGAGGTGTTTATCGAAAAGTGAAGTGCGATGTGGTGGGTGGGGGTAATATATAAATATTATTACCCCACCACATAATATTCTGTAAGAACGGAGAATGTGGTGGTGTGTAGATACCCCGGGGATATGCACACCACCACATTCCGAATTTGGTCTGGCCTCCATTCGGCACCTTACTTGCCCTCGCCGAAAAAGAATTCGAGCTATTTATTACATTCGACTAAAAGAAGCAGCAATCGTTATTGCCAAGGGAGTTTCGGGATTGTTGTGGTAGTCCGGTTGCCCCCGGAAGCTTCTTTCCCATTTTTGCGTTCTCACTCGGTCATATTAGTTAGTGGCTCGATTTGGGCCATTTTCGCCACGTTTTTTACAAAGTTTAGATCTGTTTCATGTTAGAGTTTATCGAGAAATTATTTGGCTCCAAGCGCGATAAGGATGTTGAGCGGCTCCTGCCGATGGTCGATGAGATCAACGCGATTTACGAGACGCTGCACGATCTTCCAGAGGAAGAGCTACGCGGCAAGACCGCGGAATTTCGCGCGCACATTAAATCCGTGACCGGCGAGATCGAAGATGAAGCGGCCGAGCTTCGCGAGCGTTTGAAAGAGGACGTGCCCCACGAGGAGCGCGAGCAAATTATCGACCGCCTCGGTGATATTGCCAAGGAGCTCGACGAGCTTACGAAGCAGGTGCTCGATGAACTCTTGCCGGAGGCATTCGCCGTTGTGAAAGAGGCGTGCCGCCGGCTTGTGGGACAAACCTTCACCGTTGCGGGGCAGCAGATCAAATGGGACATGGTTCCATTCGATGTGCAGCTTATCGGTGGCGTGGTGTTGCATGAGGGCAAGATTGCGGAGATGGCTACGGGCGAGGGAAAGACGCTTGTCGCGACACTGCCGATCTATCTCAATGCGCTGACCGGACGCGGCGTGCATCTTGTGACGGTCAATGATTATCTCGCCATGCGCGACTCGCAATGGATGGGAAAAATTTACGAATATCTCGGCTTGACCGTCGGCGTGATTCTCCAGACGATGCAACCGTGGGAGCGAAAGCCCGCCTATAATGCCGACATCACTTATGGCACGAATAACGAATTCGGCTTCGATTATCTGCGCGATAACATGGTGCAGAACGCCGAGGAGATGGTGCAACGTCCGCATTATTATGCCGTGGTCGATGAAGTGGATTCGGTCCTGATCGACGAGGCGCGGACACCGCTTATTATCTCTGGCCCCGTCGAAAGCACGGAGCATAAGTTCGATGAGCTAAAGCCGGTTGTCGAACGGTTGGTCAATGCGCAAAAGGCGCTGGCCGCGGGCTTTATGTCCGAAGCGGAGGAACTGCTTAAATCGGGCGACGAAGCGAAAAAGAAGCTGGCGGGGGAGCAACTCGTTCGGGTGCATCACGGTATGCCGAAGCATAACCGCTTGCTGAAATTGCTGGCCGATGGCGACATGCTCAAGTTGATGCAATCAACGGAGATGGAGTTCATGCGCGATCAATCGCGCAATATGCATCTGGTCGATGATCCGCTTTATTTCACCGTCGAGGAGAAAAATTTCAACATCGATTTGACGGATAAAGGCCGCGAGTTCCTCGCGGCCGGCGGCGACAAAGATCTCTTTATCCTTCCCGATATTGCGACCGAGCTTTCGCAACTTGAAGGTCTCTCCGAGGAAGAAGTGCGGCAGAAAAAAGACGCGATTCATCTGCTTTATGCCGATCGTTCCGATCGCTTGCACACCATCTCCCAGCTTTTGCGCGCCTACACGCTCTACGAAAAAGATGTCGATTATGTCGTGCAGGAAGGCAAAGTTCTCATCGTCGATGAATTCACGGGCCGCATCCTCGCGGGCCGCCGGTATTCCGAAGGGCTGCATCAGGCGATTGAAGCGAAAGAAAGCGTGACCGTCGAGCGCGATACGCAAACGCTGGCAACGATCACGCTCCAAAATTATTTTCGCCTCTATAAAAAGCTTGCTGGAATGACGGGCACCGCCGAAACCGAGGCAGGCGAGTTCTTCTCGATTTACAAACTCGATGTCGTCGTTATTCCAACGAACGTTCCCATCACGCGCGACGATCGAGAGGATATGGTCTACCGGACGAAACGCGAGAAGCTAAATGCGGTAATCGATGAGATTCAGGAACTGCACAAGCAGAAGCGCCCCGTGCTGGTCGGCACCACGAGCGTCGAGGTTTCGGAAACTATTTCCAAGCTGCTAAAGCGCACAGGCATTCCGCATAACGTATTGAACGCGAAGCAACACGCGCGCGAGGCGGAGATTGTCTCTCATGCCGGTTTGGCGGGCGGCGTCACGATCGCCACAAACATGGCGGGCCGTGGAACGGATATTAAGCTCGGCCCCGGCGTGCGCGAGTCGGGAGGATTACACATTCTGGGGACCGAACGGCATGAAGCGCGCCGCATCGATCGCCAGTTGCGTGGCCGCGCCGGGCGTCAGGGCGATCCGGGTTCGACCCAATTTTATCTGTCTTTGGAAGACGATCTCATGCGACTTTTCGGCTCGGACCGAATTGCCGGAATCATGCAGAAATTAGGATTGCAGGAAGGCGAGGTGATTCAGCATTCGATGATCACCAAATCGGTCGAGCGCGCGCAAAAGAAAGTCGAGGAGAACAATTTCGCTACTCGGAAGCGCTTGCTCGATTACGATGACGTAATGAATTCGCAGCGCGAAGTTATTTACGAGCGACGCCGAGAAGCGCTCTATGGCGAACGTTTGAAAGATGAGATTTTCGAATATCTCGAAGCGGCCATCAATGAGCTAACGGCACTCTATTATCATACCGGCGAGATGGAGAAGCTGCAAGACGAATGCCGCACCCGCTTCATGGTCGATGCGCCAATGACACGCGAGGAATTCGCCCAAATCGGCGAAGAGGGAGTTGCGGAAAAGATCATCGAAGAAGCAAAGTCGTTTTATGCTCGCAAAGAGGAGCAGCTTGGCACCGAAAACATGGCGCAGCTCGAGCGCTTTGCCTCCCTCCGCGTGATCGACGAAAAATGGCGCGATCACCTCCGCGAGATGGACGAACTCAAAGAGGGCATTGGACTCCGTGCATACGGACAGAAGGACCCGCTTGTCGAGTATAAGCAGGAAGGTTACCGGATGTTCCAGGAGCTTCTTATCCTTATCCGTGACGGTGTACTCGAACTTGCCTTTAAGTTATACCCGATGATTCAGGATCAGCGCACCGGCCAGATGGTTCCGGCACAGCCTGGCGGCCGGCGCATGATGCCCAATCAGCCGCCGCGCCGAAGTCAGGGCGTTGCCACGAAAGCTGCCGCTGGTTCCAGCTTCACGGGTAATGGCGCTGCGGAAGGCGAGATTCCGCCGCCGCGCGCCGTCCCGCAGACGGTACGCGTCGGCCCGAAAGTGGGGCGCAACGATCCCTGTCCTTGCGGTAGTGGAAAGAAATATAAGAATTGCCACGGGGCTGCGTAAGCTTCATTTTAGATGATAAATTTCATTGGTCCCGATGACAGTGTCTCGCGTATAGGCAGCTTGGAGAAGGCTGTCGAAACCATCGAGATAGTGAAGAACATCGGCATAAGGGTCTTGCAAATACTCCGCGCCGGGCGCACGTGAAAGAATAAAATACTCTGGCCGTAGCACTCGCAGGGAGTCGAGATATGCTCTTCTCCACTCGCGCTGATAGTTTGTGAAAGAGTGAGGATCGCTTGGGTTTGTGCGATATCCGAGCGCTTCCAGGGTCGGATACATCCCGGCGGTAGGACGCGCAAGCCGGAATCGCAACCGCGGATCGAACGAAGCGACTTCGACACTGGCGCGAAGCCGCCCGTGTTCTGATACATATTTAAGCGTAGGGTCATCCGATGGGTTTTGCCAGACCATCCGGACTCTTTCGCGGCCCAATTTTCGTTGGCGGGTGTTCTTCAATTATGCCACCATCCGCTTTTAATCCTCGCCACGCGAAACTTGTCGAAGGCCCCATCCTTCCCTCGCTTCTAACGCTCGCGGTGCCGCTCATTCTCGCGAATGTATTGCAGGCTGCCTATCAATTGATCGACGCGTTTTGGGTCGGGAGGCTGGGCGGCAATGCCGTCGCCGCCGTATCGGTTTCATTTCCAGTTATGTTCCTTTCCATTTCGCTGGGGTTGGGATTTGCTGTCGCCGGCTCGATCCTCATTGCGCAGTATTTTGGCGCGAAGGACCATGCCAATGTCAATCACGTCGCCGCGCAGACGATCGTGATGATCGTCCTCATCTCGATCTTTCTTGGAATTGTCGGTTACATTCTTTCACCGCTCTTTCTTGATTCCCTCGGCGTGGCGCCAGAGGTTTATGGCGGCGCGCTTGCGTTTATGCGTGTCTCGTTCATTGGGCTGATCTTCAACTTTGTATTCTTCATGTTTCAATCGGTCCTGCGCGGCGTTGGGGAAGTGCGGCTTCCCGTCTATATTGTGCTGGGAACGGTGATCCTCAATTTCGGACTCGATCCTCTTTTTATCTATGGATGGGGACCGATTCCCGCCTATGGTGTGGCGGGCGCGGCGGTCGCAACGGTGGGAACCCAAAGTATCGCGGCGATTATCGGCATTGCGGTCCTCTTCGGAGGAAAGTACAGCGTCCGATTGCATTTGCACGATCTCGTTCCGGACTGGGCGTATGTAAAGCGCGCGTTCCTGCTCGGGTTTCCGGCGTCGATCGAGCAATCGGCACGCGCGTTGGGGCTGATCGTCATGACCTATCTCATCACAAGTTTTGGAACGACCAGCATGGCAGCTTATGGCGTAGGATCGAATGTGCTGCAGGTGGTGATGATCCCTGCGATGGGACTTTCAATGGCGATTGCGACCCTGGTAGGGCAAAACATCGGTGCCGGCAATATGGAACGCGCAGCACGCATTGCGTGGCTCGGTTCCGTGGTTGGATTTATCGCATTGGAAGTGTTTGGTATTCTCGTCTTTTTCACAGCGGCTCCCATCGTGGCTTTTTTCGTTCCGAGCGATCCGGGTGTCATCGAAGCGGGAGGTATATTCCTTCGCATTATCGCGTTTTCGTGGGGATTTATCGGATTGCAGTTTTGCCTTACAGCGGTCTTCCGCGCTTCGGGCAATATGGTGATGACGATGATGCTCACTCTGATCTCCCAATGGGTGCTCCAGTTCCCAATCGCCTACATTCTCTCGAAGCACACCGCGATGGGTATCGACGGCATTTGGTGGTCGATTCCTATCGCTAATATTGTAATGGGAATTATTGTCGTCCTCGTGTATATGAAAGGCGATTGGAAAAAGAAGCGGCTCGTCGAATCGCCGGCCGAAGAGAAACTTGCCTCGGAGACCTACCAGGAAATCATGGTGGACAAGCCGGCGAGGTCCTAAAATCAGCAATTTTAGCCAATTTTAAGAAAAATAAATTTTCTTCAATGATTATGCAACCATTTAGTTGCATAAGAAGTTCGGTCTGTAGAGTCAGTTTTTTTAATCTCTAAAACCAATACAACCATGACTACACAAGATTATCACCGGAGCATCACATTGAGCGTCACGCCGAAGCAGGCAATGGAGAAGATCGGCCGCGTTTCCGAATGGTGGGCAAAGAATTACGAAGGCGTGTCGCACAAGCAGGGCGATGAATTCACCGTCCGTTTTGGAGACACCTTTGTGAACTTCAAAATAACGGAAGTCATACCAGAGAAGAAGGTCGTCTGGCATGTCACCGATTGTAATCTTCATTGGATCAACCAGAAGAAAGAGTGGAACGGTACGGAGGTCGTTTTCGAACTTACGCCCGAAATGGGTTCCACACGGATCGATTTTACACACGTCGGCTTAGTTCCGGGCGTGGAATGCTATAAGGACTGCGAAACCGGTTGGGACGAACATTTCAAACACAGCTTATTCCAGTACCTTACCGAAGGCAAAGGACGGCCACAATAAATGGATAGCGTATTCAAAGCGCTCGCCGATAAAACCCGCCGCGAATTGCTCGACCGGCTTTTCGCGAAGGACGGGCAGACGCTCGGCGAGCTCTGCGAATATCTTTCCATGACGCGACAGGCGGTCACGAAGCATCTCGTGTTACTCGAAGAGGCGAATCTTATCGTCATCCAATGGAAAGGCCGAGAGAAGCTGCACTATCTTAATCCGGTGCCGATACAGGAAGTATACGAGCGCTGGGTGTCGAAGTACGAGCATGCACGTGTCGCCGCTATTTCCAATCTGAAACAAGCACTCGAACACTCATCACACTCTAAAAAATAGTCATCATGAAAACATTCACCTACAACATCTTCATCCAAACGACCGCAGAGAAACTCTGGCACGCGTTAACCGACGCAGAATTCAACCGCCAATACTGGAGCGGCTTTGAACTTCGCTCCGATTGGAAACTCGGCTCGCCGGTCTCGCTCACCGGCCCGGACGGCCAGATAAAATGGAAGGGCGAAGTTCTCATCTATGACCCCACCACGACGCTTTCCTATTCCTTCGACCTCACCCCCGATCCACGATTTTCTGGGGAACCCATTTCGAAGGTAACTTTTACATGCACCCCCGCTGCATCCATGATGAAGCTCACTATCGTTCACGAGGAGCTTTCAGAAAAAGCAGAAGCCAATGTCGCTCCGGGCTGGACCTTTGTTGCTTCAAGCCTCAAGAGCCTGCTCGAAACGGGTAAGCCACTCGAAAAGGTGTGGTGAGGAGAATTATCTATTACCATTTGCTATCCCAGAAGCACGATTACCATCCAAAGCCGTTTTGAGGAGCACTTCTATGTTCTCGAAACGGCTAAATATGATGGGCACCTATTGCTTATTGACAACACATACTCGAAAATATCGCTATTGAAGGAAACGCGAAACCCTCTCATCCGTATGGCGGTTCAGGCGAATCCAGAAACTGAGATTCTGCTGATGATGCGGATTTTCTGGATGACTTTCAGGATTTTCGGAGCAATAACCTACAATCATTGATACATATATAAATGGACCACAAAGAAGGAAAGTATAAAGTACGCGACCTGAAACTTGCCGATGCCGGACGCCGGCAGATTGAATGGGCCGAAAGCCGCATGCCGGTGCTGATGAAGCTCCGCGAAACGTATTCGAAGACGAAGCCGCTCTCGGGCTATCGCATCGCGGGATGCCTGCACGTCACGAAAGAGACGGCCGTGCTCATCGAGACGCTCCGCGCTGCCGGTGCCCAGGTCACCTGGAGCGGCTGCAATCCGCTTTCGACGAACGACGAGGTCGCCGCGGCGCTTGCAAAAGAAGGCGTAGAAATTTATGCGTGGTATGGCATGAACGTCGAAGAATTTTACTGGTGCATCGAGCGCTCGCTCGATTTTCATCCGAACCTGACGCTCGACGACGGCGCGGATTTGATCTTTACGGTCCATAATAAATTCCCTCAGCTTGTCGATGAGATCATCGGCGGCACAGAAGAGACAACGACGGGCGTCCACCGTCTTCGTTCGATGTCAGCCGATGGGAAACTTCGCTATCCGGTCATCGCCGTCAACGATGCCGAGACGAAATGGGATTTCGATAACGTCTATGGAACCGGTCAATCGACGCTCGATGGCGTCATCCGTGCGACGAGCGTTTTACTTGCTGGAAAAAATATCGTCGTTGCCGGCTATGGACATTGCGGCAAGGGCGTTGCCATGCGGGCCAAGGGCATGGGAGCGAATGTCATCGTCACTGAAGTGAAGCCGACGGCCGCGCTCAAGGCAACGCTCGAAGGCATGCGCGTCATGCCGATGGACGAAGCGGCAAAGATCGGCGATATTTTCATCACCGCGACCGGCGTGAAGGATGTTATCATCGGACGGCATTTCGATCTCTTAAAGGATGGCGCCATTGTGGCCAACACCGGCCACTACGATTGCGAAATCAACATTCCGGAACTCGAAGAGCGCTCGGCCACGCACCGTACGATCCGCGCGAATTGCGAAGAATATCTTCTCTCAGGGAACCGCCGTGTTTATCTTCTCGCGCAAGGCCGCCTCGTAAATCTCGCCGCCGCCGAAGGGCATCCTTCGGAAGTGATGGACATGAGCTTCGCCAACCAGTTCCTCAGCCAGCTTCGTCTTGCGAAAGTCGATAAAGGCGAAGAGGTAATGGAGCGCGGTCTCGTCTATGACATTCCGGTCGAGCAGGACCAGGAACTTGCGGCGCTCAAGCTCGAAACCATCGGAGCTTCGATCGATGCACTTACTGAAGAGCAGCTTGCCTATTCGATGGACTACGCAGCAGGTACCTGAGCAGAGAAGCTAGATGCCGCTGCGGAGGCATTCGAGTTGAACGATCTGTGAATGATCGATGAAAAGGTTTACATCGGAACCAAAAGTCTTGATATACCAAGCGAACACCGAGGATGGCTAATCGTTTGCCAAAGGAAGCGGCTCCGGAGGGATAACCCCTTTGCCGAATCAAATGGGCCGTATCGGTGTTGCTTCTTTCGCTTCTAAGAGTGCCCGCTTCTGGAATTGCCGGAAGACGGGCTTTTTATTAGGGAAGAATAATTAAAAATTAAGAATTAATTGCAACCGGCGGATGCGGAATTTGCGGCGAGTTTCCGTGTTACACGCCGCAGCAATTGTCGAAAAATTTATCGATTTTAGAATTTGAATCCATTAATCGTTGAATCGTTCGCGGACATGGTCCGCGAAAAGGGAATCGATCGGGACATCCTCATGTCCGTGATCGAGGAGACCTTCGCGCTTATGATCCGTAAAAAATACGGCATGGACGCGAAGTTCGATCTTGTCATGAATATGGACAAGGGCGACATCGAGATTTATCTCGAAAAAACGGTGGTGGAGAAGGTCGAAAATCCGGCGATCGAGATTACCCCGGCCGAAGCGCTTCAGAAATCGGGCGAGGAATTGGAGCCGGGCGATGAGTATGTCGAGATCATCAACATGGGGAAGGATTTTGGCCGCCGCTTGATCGTCACGGCCAAACAAAACCTGAACCAGCGCATTCGCGAGATCGAAAAGGATAACGTTTTTGCCGAATATTCACAGTTGGTCGGCGAAATTATTTCCGGGGAAGTCTATCAAATTCGCCAAGGCGATCTTTTTGTCATTCACAACCGGCGTGAGCTTCTGCTTCCGAAGCAGGAACAAATTCAACGCGAGCGCTGGCGCAAAGGCGATACCATCCGCGCGATTGTGAAAGATGTACGTCGCGGCGCTCCAACCTCCTCGCCGACGGTGCTTCTATCTCGTTCCGATCCCCGGTTCCTCGAGCGATTGATGGAAATTGAAATTCCCGAAATTTACGATGGCATTATCCTTATCAAGGGCGTTGCGCGTGAGCCGGGAGAGCGCGCGAAGGTCGCCGTCGAAACGACGGATGACCGCGTCGATCCAGTTGGCGCATGCGTTGGGATGAAAGGCGTTCGCATTCACTCCATCGTGCGCGAACTTGCCAACGAGAACATCGATATTATTCCCTGGTCTTCCGACCCCGTGCAATTTTTGGGACGCGCGCTTTCGCCGGCAAAGCTTATCGAAATTGAATTAAATGAAGAGTCGAAGACCGCGACCGTGCTCGTGAGCGACGATCAAGTTTCGCTCGCTATTGGCAAGCAGGGGCAGAACGTGCGGCTCGCTTCACGGCTTACGGGTTACCAGATCAACCTGGTCAAGGAAGCGCGTGATGAAGAGGACATCGAGCTGATCGATTTCCGTGAGGAAATCGGGGCCGAGCTTTACAACGAACTCATTCGCTCCCGCATCGACACGGCGAAGGAATTTCTCTCCGCGCCACGCGAAACGCTCCTGCGGATTCCGGGCATGACGCCCGAGCGTTTGGAAGAAATCCGCCGCATTCTCGAACGTGAATTCGCTCAGGCGGACGAACTCCTCGAAAGCTCCGCAGAAAAAGCCGGCGTCTCGCTGACGACGCTCCGGCCCGGCCAAACGGCCGATTTAGAAGAGATCGCGCAGCAAACGGCTGCCGCTAATATTGAATCAACCACCGATGGCGAGGCCGTAAACGGAGATGAACGATCATCCACGACGGAAGCCGCCACCGTAGAAGAAAGTGTGAACAATGGATAAGACGGTACTCTGATGATCCGGCACGGTCGAGCCGGTCATGGGCGGATATTCGAGGTAATGGTTACCCCGCATATTCGACGCTGTCATAGGACAGGAGGTCGCGCTTCCTTAGGGGAGGAGCGATCGTCCCCGTTAGCTCGTATGGATGAACGATTCTAATTAATCGGTCATCCTGGCGATGAATGGGCTAACGGTTTCGACCATTCATCGCGCAAGAGCAACGCTCCGGCATGGTGCCAGAGTCGCTCAAAAGGAGAGCAATGACAGAAACCGAAACAATGGCGTCCGCCTCGGCGAAGAGCGATTCCGCGGCAAAAAAGATCACGGTGCGAACCCTCGCAACCGAGATCAACGTCTCGCATGAGACGCTGATTGAGTTCCTCCAAAAGAAAGGTTACACTTCGATTAAATCGATCATGTCGAAGATCGAGCCGGAAGTGCTCGATGTCGTCATGAGGCAATTCGGTAAAGAGAAGGACGTTACCGATAAGCGCCATAAGAAACTCGCGGCGTTCAAGGAAAAGCGAGCGAAGACGCAGGAGGATTACCGTACCGATCATCAGGAAGCCCGCGCGCCCGAAGCGCCGGTCGTCGAAGTTTCAACTCCTGTTGCTCCGGCCGTTCCCGTTCCCGTTCCCGCCCCCGTCATCCCGGAAGTGGCGCCGCCAGCAGCCGTTGAGCCTGATCTAATTGGCGCGGCAATCATGCCAACCGAAATAGAAGCGCCGGCTACCGAAATTCCGACTAATACTCCAGCAAAGGTCGAAGAAGCGGAATCCCAAGTTGCTACGGAGCTGGCGGAACCCACCGCTCCAGAACAACCCTCCATTCCTCCGGAGACAGAGCATGAAGTTCGCCATGGCCTGAAGAGAAAGTTCCGAAGAAAGAATGTCATTGCTACCGGAGAGCCGATGGACCTTCGCGTTGCGCTCCCGGGGCTCAAGATCAAAGGCAAGATCGAGCTTGCGCCGCCCGATCGAGGCGGCGATGGCCGCGCCCGTGGCGACGGAAAACTTAAAACACGCATTCAGGGCCTCGTTGCAAAACACGAACCGGGAGCAAAACCAGCTGCTGAAGGAGGACCCGAACTTAAACGTCGTCGTGGCAAAGCCGTCGATGCACGCGAGGTCAAGGACACGGTTCGCAAGACACTTGCTGGAATCGAAGAATCGAGCACCACGGCACGCCGCGCCAAAGCGCGACGTATGCGCCGAAGCGAGCGGGCGGAACAAACCGAGCGCCGGACGGCCGAGGCCACCGAGCGCGAGCGCGCTGTTATTCAGGCTACGGAATTCCTGACGGCGAACGAACTCGCGAATCTGATGAATGTCAGCGTGGGAGAGATCATCTCCAAGTGCATCGCGCTTGGTCTCATGGTTTCAATCAATCAGCGGCTGGAAAAAGATACGATCCAACTCGTTGCGGATGAATTTGGATATGCCGTGGAATTCCAGGAAGAATTCACCACGGACGCGCTCGAAGACATTACGGATGAGCCGGGAACACTCAAAGCCCGCGCGCCGGTCGTGACGATCATGGGCCATGTCGATCATGGGAAAACTTCGCTGCTCGATTATATTCGCAAAGCAAATGTCGTCGCGGGCGAATCGGGTGGTATTACGCAGCACATAGGAGCCTATGAAGTGACCGCACCGGGCCGCAGACCGATCACCTTCCTCGATACACCCGGCCACGAAGCCTTCACGGCTATGCGCGCGCGTGGCGCGCAAGTTACGGACATTGTCGTCATCGTTATTGCGGCGGATGACAGCGTAATGCCGCAAACGTGGGAAGCCATTGCGCACGCGCAAGCGGCGAGCGTTCCGATCATTATTGCGCTTAATAAAATCGATCGGGCAGAGGCGAATCCGCAGCGGATCCGCCAGCAACTTGCGGATCGCAATATCCTCGTTGAAGATTGGGGTGGCAAGTTTGGATGCGTCGAAGTCTCGGCGCGGACGGGGCAAAATGTCGATGCTCTGCTCGATCGCATTGCACTCGAAGCGGAAATTTTGGATCTCAAAGCCAATCCAGACCGCGTTGCGCGCGGTGTTATTATCGAAGCGGAAGTCGATCGCGGCCGCGGTATTCAGGCGACGGTGCTTATTCAAAAAGGTACGCTGAAAATGGGTGACCCATTCCTTGCGGGCGTATATTCGGGCCGCGTGCGCGCGATGTTCGATGAGCGAGGGCATAAAGTCGAAGAGGCGGGTCCCTCGGCACCGGTGCAGCTTTTGGGTTTTGACGGTATTCCTCAGGCGGGCGATCAATTTATCGTATTGCCATCCGATTCGGAGGCGAAAACAATTTCCAGCCGTCGCCAGCAATTAAAACGCGAGCAGGACTTCAAACAAATTCGATTTATAACGCTCGATGACATTAGCGCGCAGATCAAACAAGGCGGCGTGCAGCACTTGCGGCTCCTGCTCAAGGGCGATGTCGATGGATCGGTTGAAGCGTTGGCGGATTCCCTCTTGAGGCTATCGACGGAGGAGGTGAAAGTCGAAATGGTGCATCGCGCCGTTGGCGCGATTTCGGAGAACGATGTGCGTCTCGCGGCCGCATCGGGCGCGATCATTCTCGGCTTCCATGTGCGGCCCAACCTTGACGCCCGCAAATTAGCTGCGCTGGAACATGTCGAGATTCGGCTATATAGCGTCATCTACGATTGCATCAACGAGGTGCGCGATGCCCTCGAAGGCCTTCTCACTCCGGATGAGAAAGAAGAAGTTACAGCAACGGTCGAAGTGCGCGACCTCTTCAAAGTGCCGAAAGTGGGCACCGTTGCCGGATGCTACGTCGTCGATGGAAAGATTGCGCGCAATAATAAAGTGCGCCTCCTTCGCGATGGCGTCGAGGTATTCACGGGGGGGCTGGCTTCTCTCCGGCGCTTTAAGGACGACGTCCGTGAAGTCGATACGGGCTACGAATGTGGTATCGGCCTCGAAAATTTCAACGATGTGAAAGCCGGCGATATCATCGAGGCGTTCAAGATCGTGGAAGTGAAACGGAAACTGGGAGCTGCAGTAGCGGCACGATAATAATGTCAATCAGAACCGAACGCGTTGCCGGCGAAGTGCAGCAGGCCTTAGCGCACGCATTGCAAACGGATTTTTCGGATCTTGCCGATGGGCTTATTACGGTCACGAAAGTGCGGATGTCTCCGGATCTTCGCAGCGGTCGAATTTATATCAGCCTCTTAGGTGGAACGCGTGAGCCCGAGCGAACGCTCGAAAAAATAAAAGTCGAAACGCCGCGGCTTCGAGCCGCGATCGCGAAAGCCATTCGGCTCCGTTATGTCCCGGAACTCCATTTTTATTTGGACGATACGCAAGCGGAAGTAGCGCGCGTGGAGACTATCCTGAAACAGATCGGCGAAGAGCAGCAGCCCCTGAGGGCTTCCGAAGAAGCACCTTCGAACGATTGAACGCTATTTCCGAAATGGAAATTTTGGATCGCGAGTCTGCTTTATCTCATCCTTCGGAATCGCGGGAGCAACTCGTTAGCCCCCAAGGTGCATTGATCCTCATCGTTAAACCCTACGGTGAGACCTCCTTCTTCGTTGTAAACAGGCTTCGGAGCGCTATCACCCGCGCGACCGGCATCCGCCGGATAAAATGCGGTCACGCAGGGACACTCGATCCACTCGCAACGGGACTTCTCATTTTAGCCACTCGTGGAAAGACCAAAACCTTGTCCGAACTGATCGGGCTGGAAAAGACGTATCTTTTGCGCATGCGGTTTGGAGTCACGTCTCGCAGTTTCGACTTAGAGCAGCCCATGGAACTCTGCGAGGGTGCCGAACGCCTTAGCGATGTGGAAGTCCGAAAAGCGATCGAATCGCTGCCAGGCGAGCACGATCAAATGCCGCCGATCTTCAGTGCGATTAAGCAGAAGGGCCAGCCCGTTTACAAACGAGCACGCGCCGGTAAGGATGTTACGATGGTTACGCGTGTTATTCAGGTGCATGAGGCCGAGGTCGTTTCAATTAATTTGCCGGAAGTAACGTTTCGTGTTCGCGTTTCAAAAGGGACCTATATTCGGAGCATCGTACGCGATCTTGCGGCGTCACTCGGCACCTGCGGTGTGCTCCTCGATCTGGAACGAGAATCAATCGGACAATGGCGGTCAGGAGATGCGCTGACACTTCCGGAAGCTATTGAACTTGTTAATGCTTCGCAGTTTGAACGTGTAGATCTCCTTCATCATTCATAATTCATTCTTCATCATTGGTTATCACCTGGGGCTTAGAACACGCAAGTCATAATCCGAAGACCGTTACGACGCTCGGAAGTTACGATGGCGTCCATCGTGGTCATAAGAAGATTCTCGACCGGCTTCGCAAGCGTAAAAAAGAACTCGCTCTTGACCGTTCATTGCTCCTGACATTTCATCCGCACCCACAGGAAGTTCTCCGAAAAAATGGCGCGCCCGTAGAGTTGCTCACTACGATTGACGAGCGGCTGGAATTACTTGAAAAGGAGGGGATCGATGAAGTTCTCGTGATTAAATTCACGCACGAATTTTCGCAGACATCCTATCTCGATTTTTTTCAAAAAACAATCGTGGAATTGCTCGGCAGCCGTGCAATGGTCGTTGGATTCAATCATGCGTTCGGCAAAAACAGGGAAGGAGACGCGGAACATCTGAAAAAAATCGCTCCCGCAATGGGGATTACCATCGAAGAAGTTCCACCCGTCTCGGCAGACGGCATCTCTATCAGTTCCAGCAAGATACGGCTGGCGCTTAAGACCGGGGATATGGCTAATGCAAACGCCTGGCTTGGCAGGCCCTACCCACTAATGGGCAGAGTCGTGCATGGGGATTCGATTGGCCGCACGCTCGGGTATCCTACGGCAAATATCGAGGTCGGTCTCATAAAGCTTATTCCTGCCGATGGCGTTTACGCGGCGCGAGCGACGGTTCGAGGAAGAACATATCAGGCGGCGCTCAGCATCGGATCGAAACCGACTATTCATTCCGACGGAGCGCGGGCGATCGAGACGCTCCTTCTCGATTTTGATGGCGATCTTTATGGCGAGGAGCTCCGAATCGAATGTCTCGGATTTCTTAGGCCACAGGAAACATTTGCGACGCTCGATGAGCTTAAACAAGCGATTGGCCGTGATGTTTCGGTTATTCGGCAAATAGAAGCTACACTATAAGTCAAACTCGTAGTCTCCCAATGTCTTAAATTCGTGCTTCGCAGTGTCTTTAATTGTTGTTGCAATTTCCACCGAAATCGATTTATATCATCTTTTCCAAACACAATGAAATCAAAACTTACGATTGTGCCGGTTCTTTTCGTACTCTTCACGATGGCAGGGATTCGTGATGCAAACGCCCTTCCGCGTTTTGCGCTGCGCGGCGGAGATGTCGATTGCCGCGGCTGCCATCTCGATCCCACCGGCGGTCGGCTGCGGACCGAAGGCGGCGATAATTTCGCCATGAACCGGCTGGCCATGTGGCCCAGTAAATCTACATTTAGCGGGAATATCGGCGATGGCATTCGCATTGGTGTTGACTTGCGGAGTCAATTCCTCTATTTTTCCGACCATGCAACATTTCCATCGAACTATGCCGCGCTCGGCCACACCCGAGCGGACACGACATCCCGTGTAAGCGGGGGCCTCGAAATGGCGCTTCCGATTTACCTGAGCGCTCAGATTTCAGATGCTGTCCAGGCCTTTGTCAAAGTCAATCCTATTGCGGGGCCTGCCAGCGAGGCGTCAAGTTCGTGGGAAGGCTATGTGCTGGTTCATTATGTTCATTCCTCTGGCGAATTCCTCGAATCGGGCTCGGCGGTTGGCGATGCCTATGTAAAGATCGGCGCGTTTTATCCCTCCTTCGGCGTTCGCTTCGACGATCACACGGTCTATACTCGTGGCGGAAATGCGAGTTTTTCCGGATTCGGTCCGGCGGGACTTATCTGGCAGCCCAATTACAAGGATGAGGGCTTCGAACTGGGCTTCGAGCTTTTCGACCATGCGTTTATTACAGCCGATGTTTTGAATGGAAACGAGTCGGATATGTCCTATCTGTTTAAGTCCGATCCATGGGGCCCGTATGCGGTTGCGCTGCGAGGGGTCATAAATACCGGGCCGCTAATGGACCACCAACTCTCGGCCGAAGTTGGCGCTTCCATGTATTTGCATACGGTGGAGCATTTCCCAAATTTCCCAAATGGCGACTCCCTCGCCACGACCCGTATCGTCGCGCTGCATGGTGGCCTTCATCTCGGAGCGTTTAGTCTCTTAGGGGAATGGGATATGGGAAACTTCATATATCAGGTGCTTCGAGGCGGATATGCGGATACCGTCCATACAATTGCCCTGGAAGGGGCATACGATATTACCAAAGGGCTAACCGGCATTCTCCGCTTCGATAATTTTTATGGCGGAAACGTAGGGATGGCCGCGACGAACATAAAGAGCCGGTTCATGGTTGGATTCCAGTGGTTCCCCGTCCGCTTTCTGGAACTTCGGCCGGAGTTTCGGGTGGCACGAGGAACAGCACCATCTCCGAAGGATCCAACACAATCCGAAGATCATACCGAAACGACAGCCCTGCTTCAGACACACATTTTCTTCTAACGTTCGATTGACCGAATTTTCTTCCAGATTTCAACCGCGATTTCGGTGGAACGGCGAGTGGCGGGATATCGTCCTCGCCGAATGTGAAGTAACGGAGCTCGCATCCGGGCATTTTCTCGTGGTCTCAGCAAGCGGCTCCTTCGAAGTGTTTGCCCTTCCCGATGGGACGTTAAGCGATGGAAATGCCATAGAGGGCGTTTCGCTGGGAATAGAATCCGAGCGCGAACGAATTATTCGTGTGCGTTTTCAGGGTACGACGCTTTCAGGAACGATTCAGGCCGGCTCATATGTCATAAAGGCGCCCATGCCTGGGTTGGTCCGTGCCGTAAACGTCCGCCCCGGAGACGAAGTGGAGCGGACCTCCATCGTGCTGATCCTCGAAGCCATGAAAATGGAGAATAATATTTTAGCAAATGCCAAAGGCCGCGTAACGCGGGTGTTGGTTGAGCAGGGGAGCTCGGTGGAAAAAAATGCCAGTTTGATAGAAATCGAATTACTTTAGCCATGTTTCTCCTTGCACTTACTTAGTAAGGAGTCTGTGATTTTTTCATGCGTGTAACGGTCAGCGTAGCAGGACGTTTCCATGCGTTCCAATTAGTCGAGCAACTCGCGCACCGCGGGTATCTGGAACGCTTCATCACGAGCACGCTGAATGAGAAGCTCCTCCCCAACCGGAGGCTTCCAGAGTCTCTTCGAACCGATGCCGATGTTCTCGCGAAAATTCGCCAAGTCCCGATGCCAGAATATCTTGGATATGGCGTTCGACGGCTGCCGGTTAAGGACTCGCAATTGCTCTCCTATTTTATAAAAGACAATCTTTACGACCGGTCAGCAGTAAAGTATATTACAAGCAGCGACTTGTTTGTCGGTTGGGCAAGTCAATCTCTCTTCCAAATGCGCGAGGCCAAAGCGCGAGGCGCGCGCGCGATCATCGAGCGCGGTTCCACGCATATTTCGGAGCAATATCGTTTAATCGAACAAGAGCGAAAGCGCTTTGGAATTGCCGCCCCCGAGCGTTCCAGATGGGAGCGCCTCCTCGAAGAGAAACAGCTCAAAGAATATCACGAATCGGATTTTATCATGACGCCGAGCGAATTCGCCCGGCAAAGCTTCCTGGATAGAGGTTTCGATCCAAAAAAAATTCTGAAAATCCGTTATGGCGTCGAACTAAGGCAGTTTAGCCCGGGCATTCGACCGGAGTCGTACGGTATTCCGACAATCCTTTTTGTCGGAGCCATTGGCTTTCAAAAAGGAATTCCCCATCTATTGGAAGCCGTTCAAAATCTTCGAGCTAAAGGTAAGAAATTCCATCTCAAACTCATCGGCCGCTTCGAGAAAGAGTTTGAATCATGGCTTAGAACAAGTAATCTTCGTTCGGAGATTAACGAGCATCTTGCGTTCGTCCCAAATCGCGAATTAGTGCATCACTTTCATCGCGCGGATATTTTTGTGCTTCCCTCGGTGCAGGAAGGATTGGCGCTCGTAATAGCCGAGGCAATGGCAAGCGGGCTGCCCGTCATCGCTTCTGAGAATACCGGCGCGCGAGAATTTATTGAAGACGGTGTGGATGGATTAATAACACCCGCAGGGGACGCTCACAAACTTGAAACCACGCTTGGGGATTTATTGAATGACTCATCGCGAACGCGGTCGATCGGTGAGAAAGCCGCTCAGAAAGCAAAATCTTTTGGCTGGGATGCCTATGGCGATGCGATTGAACAATCCTACGCATCCCTGCTCAAAACGTCCAGCAACTCCACGGAGTCTAGCGCGTCTCCATCGGAAATTTCCTCCTTCTACGATGAATATTGGAATCGCGATCATGGTTGGACTCCGACGCATTCTTTTACTCAATCCCAGCTCGATCTCCATTTCAAGAACACGTTTCATCCCCACGATTCCGTTCTCGATGTTGGCTCGGGCGATGCATCGAATTATCAATCCTGGCTGGTCGGCAAGGTACGCGATCTAAAGGCCATCGACATCAGTACGACGGGCATAGCGCGCGCGTGCCGGATGGGAATCGACGCTCGGGTGCATGATTTGTCCGAGCGATTTCCCTTCGAGACCAACACGTTCGACGGCGCGGTCTGCATCGAAGTGCTCGAACATCTTTACGATCCTAAATTTACTGCGAGCGAAATGTTTCGGGTGCTAAAACCGGGTGGCTTGTTGGTGACAAGCGTTCCGAATAATGGCTATTTTCGCGAGCGGCTTCGGGCGTTCACGCGAGCGGAATTATCAACTTCTATCTCCGATTTTTCGAATGAATGGAAGGGCGCGCACATTCGATTTTATAACAAGGCCTCATTCACGAGACTCTTCGAAGTGTGTGGATTTGAGATCGAGCGTGTTTGCTCGAATGGCGATGCTTCCATTTTCGATGGACTCGATGCTTTCGGTGGATATGGAATGCAGCAATTCTCTTCGTATTTACGCCGAAAGCTTCCGCGGGCGTTGCGGCTTGCTTTTTTGGAAACAATGTGGCCTGGCCTCTTCGCGCCTCACATTATAGTTTGGGCGCGCAAACCGAAGGAAGAAAGGTCATGACCGTCCTGATTTGTGGCTCCTTTTGGCATGGCTCGCTCGAAGAGAGTTATGCGCGCGCGTTTGAAGGCATCGGATGGCGTGTCATCCGATTCGATTGGGATCAAATCGCGCGCGCGCATCCCCTTGCGACCATGGCCTTTGCCGATAAGCTCCTCCGCAATCGCATTGCTGACCGAGTGGGGAAGTGGATGACGCACGCAATCGAAGATGCTCGACCGGATTTTGTTTTTGTTATCAAGGGACGAACAATCTCTCCCGATACTCTTGCCGAGGCAAAACGCATTCTAAGCGATCGACCGCTTGTGAACTTTAATCCCGATAGCCCGTGGGATTCCTCGAATCGGACAAAGCGGCTCTTGGAAAGTATTCCGGCTTACGATGTACATTTTACCTGGAATGCTCAACTACAGAATGATTTTATTGAAGCCGGTGGAAAATCCATACATTATCTTCCATTTGCCTACGACCCCGTGCTCCATCATCGATCGACAATAGAATCCTCAATGCCGCAATTTGATGCTATATTCCTTGGCACCTATTCGCCGGATCGAGACAAACTACTCGGATCTCTAACCGGTAGCGATATTGGAATCGTTGGCAACGGTTGGTCTCACGCGAAGCATATTCCAAAGCATTGGATTTTATCGCCAGCCGTGTATGGCGAGGAATCGCTTCGAGTACTTAGCATGGGAGCTTGTGTTATTAATATTCTCAGGCCCCAAAATATAGGCAGCCACAATATGCGAACCTTCGAAATTCCTGCTTCTGCACGGCCGATGCTGACCACACGATCTCAGGAACAATTGAATTGGTTTGCGGAGGGCCGGGACATCGAGTGCTACGATAGTTCGGAGGAATTGGCAAAGAAAATCACCCACTTGCGGCAGGACCAGGATTGCGCGAAGGCTCTGGCGCATAACGGTTACCTGCGTGTGCAATCAGAGACCTACGAAAAACGTGCTCGACAAATGATTGCATTACTTGGCTTTAGTGGAGGATAAATGAAGATACTCTACGTTGGCCATACCTACACCGTACGAGCGAACCAGGCAAAAATCGCTGCGCTGGCTTCAACGCCGTGGCCTCAGAGCGGCGAAACCGTAACGATTACGCTTGTTACTCCGCATGGTTGGCGTGGGCCGCTCTATTCGAACCGTGCAGACCGATTCGACCGATCGATTGCGCCAAATGTCGATCACCGCATTCTTCGAGCGTTCTTCGTGGGCAAAGAGGGAGCTTATTTCTTTGCACCTTCGATTTTTTTGCTCATTGCAAGATTGAAGCCAGACATCGTTCATGTCGAGCAAGGAGCGTATGCGCTATCGTACCTGCAAATTATTCTTGCCCTTAAACTATTTGCACCTCGATCGCGAGCTGTTTTTTTTACCTGGTGGAACTTACCATATACACCGCTTGGTATAAAACGAATCGCCGAGCGATTCAATCTTTCTCATTCCGCGTGCGCCATTGCCGGCAACGAAGCGGCCCGCATAATTCTTGGTGAGCATGGCTTTGAGCGTCCAATCCATGTGCTTCCTCAATTAGGTGTTGATGTGAGTTCTCTCAAGAATAGAAGCAGCAGCGCCGAACGAAGAGAAAAACCTTTTATTGTTGGATATGCCGGCAGAATTACAGAAGAAAAAGGAGTTTTAGATTTGGTTCGAGCGGTGGGACAGATGCAGCCGCTGGACAATGTAACTCTTTATATGATCGGTTCAGGAACAGCACTCAATGAGGTGCGTCGAACCGCGGCTGTCGACGGCACTCATTTCTTCTATCATGAATCCGTACGAAACGAAGATCTTCCGGAACATCTTGCAAAAATGGATGTGCTAGTTCTGCCAAGCAAAACTACGCCAAGCTGGGTCGAACAATTCGGTCATATTTTGCTCGAAGCAATGGCATTGGGTGTACCGGTTATTGGTTCATCCTCCGGTGAAATACCGCATGTTATTTCCAATGCCGGACTTTTATTCCAGGAAGGGAATATTGCGGAGCTTTCCGGCCAACTCGAATTGCTTCGTTCCAATATCGCCGAACGGGATCGGCTTGCTGCATCCGGGAGAGCGCGGGTCAACGAGCATTTCACCCATCGGACTATTGCGGCGGCACAGATGCGAATATATGAGTGGATGATTCGCTGTGGAATGCCTGTCGGCTCGCGACGGACTCATCTCAAATCCAACGAAGTCATGCGACCCATTCCGACGACCACGAATGAATAATATTCTTGCCATTGTGATCTTGCTGGTGCTGATCGGTCTTATCTCGAAGACGGAGCGAGCATATATGATTCTTTGGGCCTTCGCCACGCCGGTCTTCTATATTTTATTTGGTTTTAAGAGTCTTTATATTAGCTTCGGATTCACCGATGTCGAATTGTTTAGCGGTGTCCTGCCGATGGTTGTCTGTATCATGGCGTGGCAAAAGTTAACTCCGACGGAACGACGGCGAGCCTGGAAATATTCTCCAAAGTTGTGGTGGCTCTTTCTCGCCTACTATTGCGCATCCCTTGCTTGGTCGGACAATTTCGGAACCGGTATTCGGACGGTTCTCGAACTTGCGTTTCCCTCCTTTCTTTATCTCATCGCCTTCAACGTGATTCAGAATGATTTCCACCTCGATCGTTATTATAAATGGATGCTGATCATCAATGGCACCGTTGCCGTTTTCGATCTTTATAATGCACTGACGGGTTGGTCCATGATTCGGGATGCGGGCGCCATGACCGAGGGAGTGATTGGTTACCGGACCATTACAGCCTATTTTTATGTAACGATGGCGACCATCCTCATGATGCGCATGATGGAGAAGTTCGAGTGGAAGGCAGCGGGGATGTACCTTATCAATGTGTTACTGCTCGTGCTCTCCGCCAGCCGGACTCCAACTATCGTTTTTATTGCAGGGTCACTCATTGCTGTCGTTTACCGTAGAGAAGCCCGTTTTGCGATTATCGGCACGGTGGTGCTTGCCGTGCTCGTCGGGCTGATTTTTATTCTGCCGACGCGCCATAAATTTTTGAATCCGGACGAATCGCTGAATATGCGCGACAGCGGGCGAAGCTTTTTCCAGAAATATTTCGAGGACAAGGCGGAGGAAGGGCCCCTTTGGGGTTATGGAGCAGGCGGGACCGAAGTTTATGCCGCGTGGCTCGTACAGCATGTTACGCTCGTGGGCGCGCCGCACAATGAATATCTCCGCGTCCGTTTCGATGGCGGCATGATTGGGCTGGTGCTCTTTTATCTGGGGCTTGCGGATATGCTGTTTCGCGGCTTGGTTTGGGGGCGAGGCATGAAAGAATATTTTGGCTATAAAGCTATTCTGGTCATGACGCCGGTCATGTTTGCCTTAAGCTGCACGACGGATAATACTTTCTTCTACTTTTATGTGTTTACGCAATATCTCTTCGTCTTCATGGGATTTGGCGCGCGGCTCTGCTACGAAGAACGTGTGAAACAAGGCCGCGAAGACCTCGTGCTTAGCGCGGAGGAAGTATCGGAAATTCAAGAACAAATGGGGATCGCCCCGGCAAGATAATGCGCGTACCGTTTCTCGACCTGAAAACTCAATATCAATCCATCCGCGCGGATATCGCGGAAGCGGTGGATCGCGTGCTCGAATCGGCACAATATATTCTGGGGCCGGAAGTATCGTCATTCGAAGAAGCTTTTGCCGCAGCTCATGCCAATGATCCCGCCGCGCCGCCATATTGCGTTGGAACGAACAATGGCACCTCCGCGCTCCATCTGGCGCTCTGGGCGCTGGGAGTCAAGCAGGGCGATGAAGTTATCGTGCCGGTGAATACGTTCATCGCTACGGCGGAAGCGGTGTTGCTATGTGGAGCAACCCCCGTCTTTGTCGATCACGATGAGTATTTCACGATCGACGTGAAAGAGCTCGAGCACCGTATTACGGGTCGCACCCGTGCGATCATCGCAGTGCATCTCTATGGTCAGCTTGCCAACATGCCGGCGCTTCGAGCCATCGCGGAGAGGAATGGCTTAGCTCTAATTGAAGATGCTGCTCAGGCGCATCTCGCTACGTACGCTGGCCGCAAGGCTGGAGGGTGGGGCGATGCTACTGCCTTTAGCTTTTATCCTGGCAAAAACTTAGGCGCGTATGGCGAGGCGGGGGCTGTATTTGCCACCGATGCCTCGCTTGCCGATACCATGCGGCGCCTGCGCGACCATGGTTCGGAAAAAAAATATTGGCATCTCCTCGCCGGACATAATTACCGTCTCGAAGCATTGCAGGCAGCAATTCTGAATGTAAAACTCCGCCATCTCGATGCGTGGACGGAAGGCCGCCGTACCAATGCCGAATCTTACGCGGAAGTGCTTCGGAGCATGACGGAGATCGAGTTACCGAACGTTCGCGAAGGAGCTCGTCATGTTTATCATCTCTTTGTAATTCAAGCACCGGATCGAGACCGGCTGCAAGAATATTTGCAGAATAAAGAAATCTCCACCGGCTTGCACTATCCAATTCCACTACATCTCCAGCCATGCTTCGAATATCTCGGCTATAAAGAGGGAGCATTTCCACACGCGGAAAAAGCCGCAAAAAGAATCTTATCGCTTCCTATGTATCCCGAATTGGCAAAAGAGCAGATCGAATTCGTGGTAGAATCCATTCGAGGGTTTTACTCCGGCCAGGAGACACGGGCGAAATGATCTTCGATGCTACAGTCCGGCGGCATGGATGGCCGAAAATAACGCTCCTCGTCCTCGACGGGCTGGCGGTGACGCTTGCAGCGCTTATCACGCTCCTGCTCCATTATTTCCTTGGCTTCACACAGTACGATGTCGAGCATTCACTTGACGAGTATATACTTCGTGTGGCTATTCTATATGCGTCTTTTCCGGTGCTCGTTCTTATTTTTAGACAGCATATGCTCTACAAGCCCAAGGTCTATTCTACCGGCATAATGCAGTTTGCACAGCTTTCTCGCGCGCTCCTCATCAATGCACTTGTATTGATTGCGGTGCTCTTCTTCCTCCGGTATAGTTGGATTGAACAAAGCCGCGCTAATCTTTTCCTGTTTACGTTCTCGTCGCTTTTCTTTCTTTCCCTCTTTCGTATCGTGCTGTTTCGGAAACTCTTGCTTCCAGCCATTGCAGGAATCGTGGTACGACGGATTCTCTTAGTGGGCACCAGCCTCGATGCGCGCGAACTCCTTGCGCAGTCCGCCAGCGGGAAGGGACGCCCGTTCGAAGTGGTGGCCGTGGTCGATCAAAATGGAATGTTTGCATCCGAGATCGGCGGAGCGCAGGTAATGAGTTCCGTCCCCTTGCTGCGGGAGTTTGTACCGGCCCATAATATCCATGAAGTGGTCGTCGCGGAGAATGACTTACCCTATGAGGATGTCGTTCGCCTTATCACGGAGGCTCGCGAGGCCGGAATACCAATTCATCTTCTAAGCGACCATTTCAAAGTGGTCCATGAGCGTGTTACGAAAAGCACATCGGAATTTTTGAATGTGACGGCCGCATCGATTTCGCACGGCGTGCTGGGATTTTATTCGACGTATTTGAAACGGATGGTCGATATTGCCGGCGCAGGGTTCGGAATTCTCCTTCTCTCCCCATTCTTTGCGGCCATCGCGCTCGCCATTAAGCTCGGAAGCCATGGACCTCTCTTTTTCCGCACGGAGGTGATTGGGCAGGAGGGCGAAGTGTTTCGCTGGTATAAGTTCCGCACGATGCGAATCGGGGAAGAAGATGATATTCATCGCGAGCATGTCAGCGAACATATCCGCATGGGAAGCCGCCCAACTGGTAAGATCGAGGATGACCCGCGCGTCACGCCCATCGGACGATGGCTGCGCAAACATTCGCTCGACGAATTGCCGCAGCTTTGGAATGTGGTGAAAGGAGACATGTCCCTGGTCGGTCCCCGCCCGTGCCTACCCTACGAATTTGAACACTATGCGAACTGGCACAAAGAACGATTCACTACCCGTCCGGGCATGACGGGCCTTTGGCAGGTCAGCGGACGATCGAGCGTCAGCTTCAACGATATGGTCATTCTCGATCTTTATTATATCCATAATATCTCACTTTGGTTGGACGTGGCGATTATTCTTCGCACGATCGGTGTTGTACTAACCGGCAAAGGTGGGGGATAAAAGTCTGAACTGTGATTTATGTGATTTTTGTGATTGGATAATGATTAGTTCAGTGCTATTTGCAGCAGTCCTTATTTAAATCAATTACAAATTACAAAAGCCAGTGGTCAGAATTGGAATTATTGGTGCCGGATATTGGGGATCGAATTTAGTGCGGGCCTTCAACGATACGGAGGGCGCGGCCATTGTTGCAGTCGCCGATAAAAAGCAGGGGCGATTACAATTTGTCGAAAAGCGCTATCCGCACATTCGTGTCGCCACCGAAATGGAGGATCTCCTGCGCGACGATGCCATTGACGCTGTTGCTATTGCAACGCCGGTTCCCACTCATTACGATGTTGGCCGTCGCGCACTCGAAGCGGGCAAGCATGTGATGATTGAAAAGCCGCTGGCGTATTCGTATGCCGAAGCGTTGCAGCTCAAAGAGCTCGCCGATTCCCTTAAGCGTGTGCTGACCGTCGGGCACGTCTATCAATTTTCACCGGCCGTTGAATGGCTGGCCGCTCGCATCGGTAGTGGGAATTTGGGAAAACTGTTTCACATTGATTCCATTCGCATTAATCTGGGCCCGCCGCAATCGGAAGTGGACGTTGTATGGGATTTAGCACCACACGATCTTTCCATTCTCATTTACATTATGTGGCAGACCGGGCTTTCAACTGACGTAAAGTCGATGCGCGTGATGGCGGGAAGTTTTGTGAAGAATACTCTCTCGGACTTGACCCATATTTTCATCGAATTCGAATGCGGCGTTACCGCTCATGTGCATGTGAGTTGGGTCACCTCGAACAAAGTGCGGCTTATGCAAATCTCGGCGGAACATGGCACGGTCGTTTTCGATGATATGCAGCCCTCCGAGAAGATCAAGATTTATTCGCAAGGCGTCGATACTCGTGTGGGTGCGGACGAATCGCAATCCGCCGAGCTAACCTACCGCCCCGGAGATATTTTCATTCCAACGCTTCCGCGCCACGAACCGCTCGCCGCCGAATGCCGCCATTTTGTCGATTGCATCGAAACCGGTAAAGAACCGATTAACGGGGGGAAGATCGGCGTCGAAGTGGTGAGGCTGCTGGAGATGATAAAGGGGGAGATAACCTGAACAGGGCTTGGAATACCTCAGCTAAATGCGAACGGCACCGAAACTTTTGGTGGCTGAACGTTTAATCGTGTCAAATCATAATATGGTATATCAACAAAGTGATTTTCAGATAGACCACGCGTTTGCAGCTACGTGCATTATCTTTGGAAGAAATCCGTATCGTGATGATTGGCGACCGCCACAGATTGAGTAAACTTGTCGGAGCGACAGTGCCACACGAATGGCCTGGTTCTGATCTACGCGATGCGCTACCAACCATCACCTCGGAAATGGCGTTGCAACAGGGGACGTGCGGTGGGTCTTGCTCATTGTCGAGCTGGTGTCGCACATGGTGATCGGCGATATCGGCTTTTATGGAACGATTCAGGATGTCGCAGAGGGCGAGATCGGGTTTGCTATTTTGTATGGCTTTAGAGGACACGGGTATGCGACTGAAGCGGCGACCGCACTGGTGAAATGGACATTTGCCCAAACGGAAATCGAGCGTATCATTGTAAGGATCGAGCACGGCAATAATAATTCAGTGCGAGTGGCGGCGAAGCTCAGAATGCAAGACTAAATTTCACGTCTTCGCATTGCAGAAGCCATAGCGAAACGATCGTTCTTCGACGTAATGGGCACTTGTTGTAGCGAAATAAAGTTAAAAAATTCATGAGCGCACTCGAATATGTTACTCACGAAGCCGAGAAGCTTGACGAACACAGTCAGTTTCTTCTTGCCGAGCGTCTTGCTCGAAAACTGGGACAAACCGTGGAACACCGAGAGGCGTGGTCGGAAGAATCGAAACGAAGGGCGGAAGCCTACGATCGAGGTGAAATAGCAGCCATCGATGCGCAAGACGTATTTAAAAATATCCGGAATTTAATTGGGAAGTGAAGGTCCGATTTCTTTCACCCGCGCACGAGGAAATTGCTCATTCAGCGCTTTACTATCTTCAAGCCAGCCCTCAAGCCGCATTCGATTTCGAGGAGGAAATTGAGCGCGCTGTCTTCGAAATCACGCAAAATCCGACGATGTACAAAGTAGATAAGCCGAGCGGGCATCGCGTTAAGCAGTTAGATAAATTTCCGTTCTCTTTATACTACCGGATCGAGAACGATGAAATTCAAATTATCAGCGCTGCGCATCACGCTCGTTTACCTGGATACTGGCACGGTCGCCTAAAATAATAATGCCCGACCCTGTTTTTATCCACCCTCAAGCATTAGTCGAATCCGAGGATCTCGGCGCGGGAACGCGCGTGTGGGCGTTCGCGCATGTGATGAAGAATGCAAAGGTAGGGAAGGGATGCAATATTGGCGATCATTCGTTCATCGAGTCTGGCGTTACGATCGGCAATGATGTGACCATCAAAAACGGCGTCAGCGTTTGGGAAGGCGTCGAGATCGGGAATCTGGTCTTCGTGGGACCGAACGTAGCTTTCACTAACGACACGCGGCCGCGCAGCAAAGTCTATCATCCTGCGCCGGAACGCACGCGCATTCTCGAAGGTGCATCCATCGGGGCTAATGCGACCATCCTTGCAGGCATCACGATAGGGAAGTACGCGATGGTCGGCGCTGGATCAGTAGTGACGAAAGATGTGAAGGATTTTGAATTGGTATTCGGCTGCCCTGCCCGTCATGCCGGATGGGTGAATGAAGCAGGGGAAAAGAACCTGGATTACGCGGGTTGAGGCGGATCACGCGGACGATTTTAAAAATTAATTTGTACTATCCTTATTAGCCTCAATTATTCATGCTATTAGCCAAAATTATTCAAAGCTATTCCTTTCCGTTTCTTGTTAAAAGGTTCGAAGATATAAATCGTCCGTGTAATCCATCCAAATCAGCGTAATCCAGGTTTTATCTTGAAAGTTCTCATCACCGGCGGCGCCGGTTTTATCGGTTCTCATACCGCCGATGCGCTCATTGAACGCGGCGATGACGTTGTGCTATTGGATAATCTATCTAAGCCCGTTCATTTAAAGGGGATACCGTCGTACCTTCATCCGAAGGCTAAACTTGTTATTGGGGACGTCCGCGACCCAAAGGTTTTCCTCGAAGCTTTGCAGGGTGTTAATGCCGTGATCCATTTAGCGGCGTATCAGGATTATCTGCCCGATTTCAGCACTTTTTTTAGCGTTAATTCAGTCGGGACCGCGCTGCTTTATGAGCTGATTGTGGCGAACAAATTACCAATTAAACGGGTCGTTGTTGCAAGTTCGCAGGCTGTCAATGGTGAAGGACTGTATCTTTGTGATATACATGGACTTGTGGCACCCAGCTCACGTCCTGTCGAGCAATTAGAGCGAGGCGATTGGGCTATGAAATGCCCTGAATGCAGCCGCGCTGTTCAGTGGCAATGGACGCCAGAAAGCTTTTCCCACCCTGAGAATCAATATGCGCTTTCGAAAGAATCGCAGGAAAAGATGTCGCTTTCATTTGGACGCAAATATGATATTCCGAGCGTGGCGCTCCGTTATTCCATTGTACAGGGGCCGCGCCAATCATTCTACAACGCCTATTCTGGAGCGTGTCGGATATTTGCGCTCCATTACTATTTTAAGAAAGCCCCCACGATCTATGAAGATGGCGAAATGCATCGCGATTTCGTTAACTACCGCGATGTGGTTCGTGCAAATCTCCTGGCATTGGACAATGAAAACCTTGTAGGAGAGCAATTTAATGTTGGCGGCGGAAGCGCCTATTCTGTAAAGGAATTCGACCGGATCGTGGCGCAAATTTCGGGTTGCGCGGAGATAGAGCCGGGCATTCCGGGCGTATTCCGGTTTGGAGACACTCGCAATTCATGCTCCGACATTTCGAAGCTCAAAGCCGCTGGCTGGGAGCCGCGCGGAAGCGTACAGGAAAGCGTGACCGAATATGTCGATTGGCTACGCACGCAAACCGACGTCGGAGATATATTCGAGTATGCCGAGAAGAACATGCGATCCCTGAATGTGCTTCGAAACAGCCGCAAATAGTCGTTTTGTGCATATTCGAAATGTCCATAAGATACATTATGTAAAGTCACAAATTGGTAGGTCTCTGTGGGCAAGTCTCCTGCTTCGAATAACTTGACGCGACTTTTGCAGCTAAGGAGGCCGATTTGTTTAGCCGATGTCCTACGTCAAAAAATAAAAAGACCCCGCCAATTTGGCGGGGTCTTTATGAAAATGAATCATTGGACAAGTTACCGCTGGATAACCATTTCCTTTGAAGCTACGAATGGCTGCCCATTCACGTCCGTTCCGCTGACTCGAACGATATAAGCACCGCTGGAGACCTGCGAGCCACTTGCATCACTGCCATTCCAGGATATGTTCGAGGTGCCGTCGAGCGTTGTCACGAGGCTGCCGAGCAGGTTGTAGATCTCCGCCTTCACCTTCCCTGCCCCGCTGACATTAATGGTCACATCGCCCGCACTTGGGTTCGGCTGGATCGAGAAGTCGATCGAAACTGGGGCGTTCTCCGCAACAGAGGATGCAGCAGCGGCATCGATAGCCTGTATCGAATAGACTTGCGGCTGAATCGACTGATCGGTCGCGATATAGAGCGGCGCATCGAAGACCTGATTTACCGTTCCATTGCCACAGAACTGAACCACTGCATTTACAGACTGCCCCGGCGCAAGCGTCACGGGTGTTACATTGCCCACAAGTGTAATGTTGGCATTAGATGGAATGAGCATGTTGTTGATGGTGATCGTTGAGGCTGTCGTGTTAGTAACCGCGATCGTATCGTTGACGCAGCTCTGAACCGAGAAGTTCGGATTGGTAATTGTAATGACTGACGTCCCATTTCCGGTAAGTTGTGAGCCGAGATCGATATCGGAGGTATCACGCGAACCCATTTTTCCCGGCACTGCCACGCCTTCGACATGAATAGTGATTGGGCCGCAAGTAAGTCCCGATCCGGTTGCGTTAAGGGTAATATCGGCACCGAAGCTGGGCGAGCCAGTCACGGTCGGATTAAAGGCAACCATGAGCTGCCCCTCCGCGCCGGATTGAATCGTCATTGGGAAGGTATTTGTTACAGTGAATACCGAACTTCCGGAACCGCCGATGCTCGCGCTGTTAATAGTCACTGCGTTATTGGTTCGATTGGTCAGATAGATGGCGGAGGTATCCATTCCACCGAGAATGATCGGACCAATGACGCCCTGCTCATGTCGCACGTAAATGCAATTGGAAAGCTCGCCGGGATTCGACATCGTGTCGATAGCATTCGCGTTCAATTGCACGTTGATTTTGCCTGTGGTGTTGGTTCCGTTTACCGTATAGTAGAGCGATAACGTAGCATCCTGATCGCCACCGGCCTTTACAGGAGTGAGGCAAACGTTCACATATTCGGTCGAATTTCCTGCCACCTGGAGCATCGTCGCCCCCGTGACCGTATATTCGCCGGCTTCGCTTCCGCTCAGGTGAGCACTATCGATTGTTACCGCTTGTCCCGTTGGATTCGTGATTTGCAGCGCCTGGCAATCTTCTTGCCCGACAATAATATTATTGAATTCGAGCGGACCACTTACTAAGAAGAACGGCACCGGCGGCCCCGAGGTAGCCGCTTGCGCTTGCCCATCGAGGTTAACATTTACCGTCCCATTCAAAAGACTGTCCACCGCGCTGGAATAGTTAAACGTTAACATTCCGTCGATGTCGCCTTTCACTGTGGGATGCATGCAGACATCGATCATTCCGGTGCTTCCGGCGGCGATCGTCATTGAATTCGTGCCGGATGTGGAAAAAGCGTTATTTCCTGAAAGGGAGATATTCGAAATCGTAAGCACGCCGGTCGTAGGATTTGGAACCATGATGTTCAGGCATTCGGTATCGCCAACCTGGGTTTTGAAATCCACCTCATTGGTGACGTTCAGCTTCTCTTTTCCATTCAGTGGCCCCACATGCCCCGTGAGCGAAATGGAACTCGTATCACCCGTGAGCGAATGTACCATTAACATCCCAGTAAATGTCCCCGAGGTGTTGGATTCAAAAACAACCGGGACCGTGGTGGTGCCATTGGCCGCAACGGTTACAGAAGTCGATTTTATGCTAAAGTAACTACTTCCGGTTTGCGATATCGTGAGCGGCAGCGCGGTCGCGGTCCGATTTGTGATCGTCAGCATTTGCGTATCGGCTACACCAGCGCTAGTATTAAACACTAAGCTTCCCGATGGTGAAAGCGTGAAGGGCATGAGCGGCTTCGCATGACCGACCACGGACAACCGTTCGGTATCTCCGGTAGAAGAGATAATGGTGAGCATGGCCGAATCGGTACCGGCGAGTGTCGGCAAAAAGTTTAATCGGACACTTGCGGTGCTATCCCCCGGCACATTCACGGAGGTCGAGCTTAATGTGAAGAGTGATGCGTTGCTTCCGGATAAGCCTAACGTCGCCGAGACAGATGAGTTAGTTTGGTTATGGAGCTTCAGTGTATCGGTACCGGTGCTGCCCGCTTGCGCATTTAGGACCAGCGTGCCTTCCGGCGTGATCTCGAAGGCGGCCGACGTCGCGCGGCCCAGGAGCGTGGCGGTGGCCGAATCCCCGGCGGAGGATGCGACGGTTAGCGTTGCCGAATCGGTGCCCGCCACGGTAGGCATGAAACTCAGCGTGACGCTATCCGTGCCATACGGTGCAATAACGAAGGTGTTCGAGGAAGTAGTGAAAAAGGATGCGCCGGCACCTGACTTACTTAGTGTAATGTAGATCGGAGCAGTCGTCGTGTTCGTAATTGCGAGCACCTGCGTAGCGGTCGCGCCTGTTTTAGCTGAGAAATTAATTTCCCCCGATGGAGAAAGAGAAAAGGATGTTCCATACGCTCGGCTCCCCCACAGGAGCAGGCACGAGACGCAGGCAAATGTAAATAGACCCTTAAAAGTTGTAGCCATGACCATAGTTTATTATTAATTGTGAAAATTGCAATCTTCCTTCCCGATGACAAAGTCAGCCAGGAGAAAGGACCATTAATACCGCGTTCTAAGCTATGCTGAAAAAATGCCAATCTGCACTCAACAACTTGGAAAGTGCTGAATTTTCATCATATGATTTCAAGTAGCAACTTTGAGGCTTAAATTTCGTAGACAAAGTGTTCGTAATTTTGTAAAATTTAAAAACAACGACCTGTTATGGCAAAACCTACAAATGGCATCGACCTCCCGGTAATTCATCAGCCATTTCAAATCGAACCGGCAGCAATCGACATGAACGAAATTCGCTCGAACGCGCGCGCGATGTTTGTCGAAACGACACGCGATCTCGTCGCGAATGTATATCGGAACATGGATGGGAACCTCGCTGTCGTTCGCGGGAAGTTAAAGCGCCCGCTGACCCTTGCCGAGAAGATTGTCTACGGACATCTTTGGGAACCGAGCACCCAGGCCATCGAGCGCGGCAAGAGCTTCCTCCAGCTTCGGGTCGACCGCGTTATTATGCAGGATGCCACGGCGCAGATGGCAATTCTTCAATTCATGCAAGCGCAAAAGAGTACCGTCGCTGTGCCGTCGAGTGTGCATTGCGATCATCTAATCCAAGCGTATCAGGGCGCCGAAAGCGATCTCGACCGCGCGCTCGATTCAAATACCGAAGTTTATCATTTCCTCAAAGCTGCCTGCGCGAAATATGGCATTGGCTTTTGGGGGCCCGGATCTGGCATTATCCACCAGGTCGTTTTGGAAAATTATGCCTTCCCGGGAGGATTGATGATCGGATCGGATTCTCACACGCCGAATATGGGTGGCCTCTCTATGATCGCGATTGGTGTCGGCGGCGCAGATACGGTCGATGCTATGGCGGGATTTCCGTGGGAAGTTTTGAATCCGAAGCTGGTGGGGGTTAAGCTTACGGGCGAACTGAGTGGTTGGTCTGCACCGAAAGACATTATTTTACATGTTGCCGATAAACTCACAGTCAAAGGCGGCACGAACCGCATTATTGAGTATTTCGGACCGGGATGCCGCACGCTTTCGACCACTGGCAAGGCCACCGTCACAAATATGGGCGCGGAGATCGGCGCGACTACTTCCATCTTCCCATTCGACGAGAATGGCATTCGGTATATGAATGCGACCGATCGAAAAGAAATCGCGGAGCTTGCCAAGAACAATATGCATTTACTTACGGCCGATCCGGAAGTCGAAGCCGATCCCGAAAAATATTACGATGAGATCCTCGAGATCGATCTTTCGAAACTCGAACCGCTTATTAACGGTCCGTTCACTCCCGATCTTGCTCGGCCCGTCTCGAAACTCTCCGTCGATGCAAAAATCAACGATTATCCCGCAAAAATTTCGGCGACGCTCGTCGGGAGTTGCACGAACTCCAGCTATGAGGATCTGACGCGCGCCGCGCAAATCGCCGAACAGGCTGCCCAACACGGCGCGAAAGCCAAAGTGCCGCTGATGATCAACCCCGGCTCCGCACTAATTCGAAAGACGGTCGATCGCGATGGACAACTCAAGGCGCTGGAATCCATCGGTGCCGAAATTCTTGCGAATGCCTGCGGACCCTGCATCGGGCAATGGAAGCGCGATGATGTAAAAAAAGGCGAGCGCAACACGATCATCAATAGCTTTAACCGAAATTTTCCCGGCCGCAACGATGCCAATCCCGCGACGCTTGCCTTCGTGGCCAGTCCGGAGATCGTTATCGCGTATGCGCTGGCCGGTGATCTTTCAATCGATCCGCTCCATGACGAACTCGAAGGGAAAAACGGAGAGAAATATCGCCTTCAACCGCCAACAAAAGTAGATCCTCTGCCAAAGAATGGTTACATCGGCCGGCGCATTGGATATGTTCCACCTGCCCCAGTGGCAAAAGGCGTGGACGTTGCGGTCCCAGAATCAAGCGAACGGCTGCAAGTGCTCGAGCCGTTTCAGCCGATGATCGATACCGAAGCCTCGGATATGCCAGTTCTTATCAAGACCAAAGGCAAAACTACAACGGACCACATTTCCCCTGCCGGCGCTTGGCTGAAATATCGGGGCCATCTCGATAAGATTTCGGACAATATGCTCACCGGCGCCATTAACGCCTGGAGTGGCGAAACAGGAACGACTACGAATATCTTCACCCACGAAAAAAGCCTTCCCGTCCCGCAAGTGGCGCGCGATTACAAAAAGCGCGGCAAGCGATGGATCATCGTCGGTGACGAGAACTATGGCGAAGGTTCCAGCCGCGAGCACGCCGCAATGTCTCCGCGATATTTGGGATGCCTCGCCGTGATCGCCCGAAGCTTCGCTCGCATCCACGAATCGAATTTGAAAAAGCAAGGCATTCTGCCCCTTACGTTTATCGATCCAGCAGACTACGATAAGATCAAAGAAGGCGATACCGTATCCTTCGAATACTTGCACGAACTCGATCCTGTCCGCACGGTGAATATGAAGCTGATGCATGCGGACGGTTCCGGCGAAGTAATTGCGCTTCGACATACGATGAACATGGAGCATATCGCCTGGTTCGAAGCCGGCTCGGCGCTCAATCTGATTCGGCTTCATTCTGGTGAAGCGACAATAAAAGAAGGTGTCCATGAACAGCCGCCGGAGGCTGTGGAGGTCTAAAACTTCCTTAAGTTCGTATTTCACTGCGTAACATTCCTCCAAAATCCGATTATGCCACTTATTCTCGATCTTACCGCCCGCGAAGTTCTCGACAGCCGCGGAAATCCTACCGTTGAAGTTGATTGCATCCTCGACGATGGCTCGTTTGGCCGCGCGATCGTTCCGAGCGGCGCATCGACCGGCGAGCGCGAGGCCGTCGAACTCCGCGATGGAGATAAAAAGCGCTACGGCGGCAAGGGCGTGCTGAAGGCCGTTCACAATGTAAATGACGATATTAACGCCGCGCTTATCGGGATGCCGGCGCTCGAACAGCGCGCCGTCGATGAGACGCTTATCGCACTCGATGGCACGCCGAATAAATCGAAGCTTGGCGCGAATGCTATTTTGGGAGTCTCGATGGCCATAGCTCGCGCCGCATCGGAATCGGTCGGACTGCCCCTCTATCGCTATTTGGGTGGCACGGGAGCCTATCTTCTTCCCGTTCCCATGATGAATATCGTCAATGGTGGAGTCCATGCCGATAACTCGCTCGATTTTCAGGAGTTTATGATCATGCCCGCAAAAGCCGAAAGCTTTCGTGAGGCGATCCGCATGGGCACGGAAGTATTTCACACGCTGAAATCGGTGCTGAAGAAAAAAGGATTGAACACCAACGTTGGCGATGAAGGCGGGTTTGCACCAAATGTAAAATCGACGGAAGAAACACTCGGCTATATTATGCAGGCTATCGAACAGGCCGGCTACACTCCGGGAACCGATGTTTTTCTCGCGATGGACTGCGCTGCAAGCGAAATGTGGAGAAGCGGCAAATACGAACGCTATAAGTCTGCTCCCGGAACAAAGCTGACGAGCGAAGAAATGATCCGCGAATTCGAAAAGCTCACCAAGAACTATCCTATCTGCTCCATCGAGGACGGCATGGCTGAGAACGATTGGGAAGGCTGGAAAATGCTGATGGAAACGCTCGGCGACCGCATCCAGCTTGTTGGCGACGATATTTTCGTTACCAATACTGAAATTCTCGCGCGTGGAATTAAGGAAAGTGTGGCGAACGCCATTCTCATCAAGCTCAATCAAATCGGAACGATCACCGAGACGTTCGACGCCATCGCCATGGCCCAGCGCGCCGGGTGGAGCACCGTCATCAGCCACCGCTCCGGCGAAACCGAGGATACGACGATTGCGGACGTAGCAGTCGCCGCCAACTCCGGACAGATCAAGACCGGCTCCGCCAGCCGCACCGACCGCATTGCGAAGTACAACCAACTCCTCCGCATTGAAGAGCAACTTGCTGGACAATCGGAATTTGCGGGGCTGGGGGCGCTGGCGGTGGAGTATAAATCTAACACGCCTAAAACTGCTCGGCGTAAATCTTGATAGATTTTCATTCTTTCCTAGAAAAGGACGTGCTAGCTCGTCCCTACCATCATCATGCAAATAAAATTCGGAACCGACGGCTGGCGCGATCTCATCGCGGAAAATTATACCTTCGAGAACGTCCATCGCGTGGCACGCGGGACAGCGCTCTATTTCAAGAAGCAGCCGAATGCCAAAGCCGGCATTATCATCGGCTACGATGGCCGCTTTTTGGGCCGAGAATTCGCAGAGTTAACGGCACGCGTTCTGGCTTCGGAGGGACTGAAAGTCTTCATCGCAAAGACGGTCGTTTCCACCCCGGCGACCTCGCTCGCGATTGTGAAGAAAAAGCTCGCTGGCGGCGTAATGATTACGGCTTCGCACAATCCGGCGCAATACAACGGCTTCAAGATCAAAGGCGATTATGGCGGCTCGGCGTTGCCGGAAGCCATCGATGAAATTGAACGCGTGACGAATAGCGAAGAGAATGCTCGAAAAATTGATCAGGATCGAAATGCCAATTCACTTCCCTCTTTCGCCGAATTCGAAAAGGAAAACCAAATCGAAGAAATCGACGCTAAAGCGATATACATAAAAGAGTTGGCAAAACTCGTAAAGATCGACCGTATCAAACGCGCGAAATTGCGGGTGGCTTACGATCCGATGTATGGCGCGGGCGTGGGCAACATTGAAAAGCTGCTACCCAACGCAAGCATCCTGCACAACGTGTGGAATCCCGGATTTGGACACACTCGTCCGGAACCGCTTCCCGATACCACAAAGGAGCTTGCAAAATTTATCGTCGAGCGTCGATTAGACATTGGGCTCGTAACCGATGGCGATGCCGATCGCATAGGCGCGGTCGATGAGCATGGAGAATTTTTCAGCTCGCAGATGATCCTCTGCTTACTTCTGAAATACCTGGTTGAAGTTCGCAAGAAAAAAGGAACAGTTGTCATCAGCCAATCGGTCACCAGCATGGTCGATCAAATGAGCAAGAAGTACGGCCTCGAAGTCATTCGCACACCGGTGGGATTTAAGTATATCACCGAATACATGCTAAAGGGGGGCGTCCTAATCGGCGGCGAAGAGTCCGGTGGCATCGGCATTCCATCCCTGCATATTCCGGAACGCGATGGCCTCTTCAATGGCCTGTTGCTTTGTGAAATTTGCGCGCATAATAAAAAATCGCTCAGCGAACTCGTTTCCGATCTCGAAAAAGAATTCGGCCCGCACAAATACGATCGTTACGATTTCCATACAACCGACGAGAAGAAACAGCAGGTGCTTTCGAAAGCAAAAGCTGGTTTTTCGGAGATCGCGGGTCTGAAAGTGCTGAATACAATCACGATGGACGGCTACAAATTCGAATTGGAAAAAGGGGCTTGGTTTATGCTCCGCGCATCTGGTACGGAGCCACTCCTCCGCTATTATGCTGAAGCGCCGACGACGGCGATGGTCAAGAAGATATTGGCATTCGCGAAAGCATTCTAAATAAAGAGAATTCTTTCTTCTCGTTTGGCGATTGTATATCCTAAGGACAATCGCATAATTTATGGACGTAACCAGTGTTGTACTCGCCATAGCCTCCGTCGCCGCAGGATGGCTTTTGGGATTTCTTGCCATGCGGGGGCAGAAAGCGGAGCTTAAAAAAGAAATTCAGCACGCGCGCGACCAAAATTCAGAGCTTGAAAAAAAAGTAGCAGGCCTCGAAGCTGAGAACCGTCAAATTGCGCCGCTGGAAGCGGAATGCGGCCGTCTCAACGATGCCGTGAGAGTATTGGAGGGCGACCGGGGACGACTTGGAGCCATTGCGAATGAAGTAGAAAATTTACGACAAGTCCGTGATGCTGCCGACAAGCAAATTCAGCGGTTGAATTCTGAAAATGCGGGCCTTCGAGAAGAGAAAAAAGCTTTGGAAGCGTGGTATGACAAAGCGAAATCAGATTTTACAGGTATGTTTGCCACGCTGAGCCAGAATGCGCTCAAGGAAAATCGTGGCTCTTTTCTGGATCTTGTCACGCCATTTCAAACGAGACTTCATGAATTTGAAAAGAAAGTGGATGAAGTCTATCGTACCGAAGCTTCCGAACGAAATTCGCTTCGCGGCGAAATCAAGAATCTGGTCGAGCTAAACCAACAGATTAGCAAGGAGGCCTCCAATCTTGCCTCCGCACTAAAGCGCGATACAAAAAAGCAGGGCAATTGGGGTGAGCTTATTTTAGAAAAAGTTCTTGAGTTCTCCGGCCTTCGAAAAGGAATGGAATATAAACTGCAGGAGGGCGTGAAAAACAACGACGGTCAGTCGCGTTTCCCCGACGCCATTGTTTACTTACCAGAAAATAAGCATATTATTATTGATTCGAAAGTGTCTCTCATTGCCTTTGAACGATACTGTTCTGCGGAATCGGAAGAACAGCGAAGCGAAGCACTTCTTCAACATATTGGATCGGTAAAAAAACATATTAAGGATTTGTGCGAAACAGATTACCCATCACTGCCTGCGATGGATTCCCCCGAATTCACCCTTCTTTTTATGCCGATAGAATCTTCTTTCGGGCTGGCCATTCAAGCGGACAACGAGCTCTTCGAATTTGCCTGGAATCGCAAAGTTGTTATCGTCAGTCCTTCAACCCTCCTTGCCACGCTCCGAACCATAGCATCTATCTGGAAGCAGGAACGCCAAACGAAAAATGCACTGGACATTGCCGACCGAGCGGGAAAAATGTACGATAAATTTGTCGGCTTTGTCGACGATATGATAAGTGTTGGCAAAAAAATGGACGACGCAAAGTCGGCTTATGGCGGCGCGATGAATAAGCTTTCCAGCGGTAGTGGTAATCTGGTCCGGCAATCGGAACAATTAAAAGATATGGGAGCAAAAGCGACGAAACAGTTGCCGGCCCAGCTCTTGGATCGAGCAAGTGAAGTTACGAACATGGAGCCGGTAGCCGCTGGTCTGGACCACGATTCTGTTGGAGTTGAGCTATCCTTGTTGGGATAGACTCTTCACACTACACCGCTCCTTCGATATTTCGTGGTAACGTAATCGTAAACGCGCTCCCCCTGCCCTTCTCGCTTTCGACGGAAATCGAGCCGCCCATAAGTTCCACGAGCCGCTTGGCGATACGGAGGCCGAGGCCGGTGCCTTCGAACGTTCGGGCCAACCCGCTCGATTCCTGATAAAATTCCTCGAATAACCGCGGCAAGAACTCTTCGGAGATCCCAATACCGGTATCGATGACTTTAATCTCGATCATTTCGCCAGAGTTCGATTCGGCAAGGATTACCCGCACCGTGCCAGTATAAGTAAATTTGATCGCATTACCAAGAATGTTCAATAAGATGCGTCCCAGGTAATGCGGATCGATCAGGGCATTCATCGGTCCTGGGGATTCAACCACCATATCGAGGCCCTTTTCCAACGCTTGCTGTTCCAGGCTTCTGACAGCGCGGCGCGTTTCGGATTCGAGGGATAGATGCCGCGGATTGAGCACGACGGTGTTCGATTCGACGCGTGAAAGATCGAGAATTCCTTCGATCGTCTCGAACAGCCGGCGGCCACTTGTATGGATTGTTGTGGCATATTCGGCGAACTCCGTACCTTCGAGCATTTCCGTCAGGAGCGATGAAAATCCGAGAATCGAATTTAAAGGGGTTCGCACTTCATGGCTCACGTTGCTAAGAAAACTGGTTTTGAGCCGATTCATTTCCTCTGCGCGCTCTTTCTCCACTTGAAGGCGCTCGAATGCCCGCTGGACTTCGCCTTCTGCTGCTTTGCGCTTGGTGATGTCCGTGAAGGCTGCGATGGTGCCAATGATGCGTCCATCTTTATCACGATACGGAGAGATATTAACGTGCATACAGAGCAACGCGCCATCCTTCCTGGGAACCGAAAGTTCATACTCTTCACGGTGTCCAAGGAGCCATTTTTCTTTTTGCTGCATGTAGATAGGCCATGCTTCCTCCGATAGAAAAAGCTTATAGGAGAGCTTTCCCAGCATTTCCACAACGTCATATCCTATGAACTCCTCCATTTGTTTGTTGGCATAGAGAATTTTGTCGGATACATCGGTGATGAGCACCCCTTCGCCAAGTCCTTCGACTACGTCCATGAAGCGCGCTTCGGTATTTGCGATCGTGACCGGTTTTCGAGCTTCATCCGTAACATCGCGAGAAGTAACGACCACATGCCGGCCACCACTTTTTGACTCCACGGCTTTACCGACCGATTCGAGCAGGCGCCAGGAGCCGTTTTTGTGCCGAAACCGGAATCGAGCGGAGTGCGGAATGCCCGGCGACGCAAGAGCAACCATAAAAATGGGCAGGATGCGCGGAACATCGAGCGGATGGATCATTGTAAACGCATTGCGTCCAATCAATTCCTCCTGCGCATAACCGAGTTGTTGCGTAATGGAAGGGCTTTCATATAAAATGGTTCCTTTAAGATCGAGTTCGGTCACAAGATCTATAAGATTTCCGATGAGGACTTCGGCGATGGGAATCCGATTGAGAGCTGCCGGTTCGAAAGTTCCTTGCGGGAGTGCCGGAATTTTTGGCTCTCTAATATTATCTTCGGTCTCTTTTCGATCGGCTTCTCGCAGCGCGAGAAAAATTGCGGGAGTAAGGCGCTGCAATTCGGATTCCAGAAGATAATTATGCGCTCCGCGCTTGAGGAGAGCCATTCCCTCGGTTTCCTGACCGCTGGGAAGAATTACAATGATAGGAATATCGAGTCCGGCGCGCCGAATGGCGTCCGAAACATCTTCGAGCGATAATTCAAAAAAACGGGAAACGAGTAGGAGTATATCCGCCTTCCTCCGTCCGAGATAATCACGTAATTCCTGCTCATTGGATACATAAAGAAAAAGCGGAAAAAGCTGGAAACGCCGCAGGTCATCTTGCCGCGATTCCAAGCCGATCGAACGATCCTGAAGGATAAGAACAGTAACTTCGTTACGCACTTCAAGTGAAGAGAACCAAAAAAACAGAGAATTATTACCGGGTCGTGAGCGACCCTTTAATGCAAAAATACCAAATAAGCAAGTGTTATGCCCAAAAGATGCAGATTTTAGTTGTGTGAAACCCGAATCTGCCACTAATTCTCCGAACCGCTTGTTTTCGGGCAATATCACGGGAGTTTTATTATAAACTTCAAAGGGATAGTTGCAAATTGAATGAAATGCCAAAGTTTAAAAAAAATAAATCAGAGGAAAGCGAAATAGCCGTGGAAGAAACCAAAGCATCGGGATTTCCCACTGCTACAGGTGCGTCGAATGGCTCCGGAACGAATGGCGCTCCGGCAAACGGAGCATCGAACAAAACTGCTGCGCAGCAAAATGGCGCGTCGCAAAAGCCCGCGCAACAAGCACCCATGCAAACCGATGGAGCCATCGATACCGCGCCGACCGCGGAAACCCCGGCGGAAATCGAACTGCTCGCCGAAACGGTCGCGCCGGAAATCGCGCCCATTTCACTCAAACGCATTCCTAATGGGGCGGAGCTTCGCGGGCCCGCCGCCGATGGCGCTCGATCGTTCAAAGGAACGTTCGAGCAATCCGGTGTTGAGCGCGCGCGATTGATCGATTGGTTTCGGCTTATGGATTTAGGCCGCATCACCGATACGGCGGCGGCGAATTATTTGAAAAAAGCGATGGGCTGGAGCTACCACGCTCCATGCGCGGGACATGAGGGAATTCAGCTCGCTGTTGGCGTCAGCTTCCGCGCGAAAAAAGATTATCTCTTTCCCTATTATCGCGATCTCATGACCTGCCTCGCGGCAGGACTTACGGTCGAAGAGTTGGTTCTGAACGGCTTATCGAAGGATACCGATGTTGCCGGCGGCGGACGCCATATGTCCAACCACTTTGCAAAGATGTCGATGAACATCGAAACGCATTCTTCACTCACGGATAATCAGGCACAGCACACGGCCGGATGCGCGCGCGCTCTCAAATATTATAAATTGGGGGCAGTCTCCATCTTTTCGGGCGGTGAATCGGGGACGAGCGAAGGGTTTTTTTATGAAGCTGTCAATGGCGCAACCCGCGAGCAAGTCCCCGCTATTTTCGTCATTCAAAATAATAAGTATGGCATCTCAGTGCCGGTTTCGGAACAATCGGCGAATTCACGGGTTGCCGATAATTTCCGCGGTTTCAACAATCTGCTCATCACCTATTGTGACGGCACAGACGTAATCGATAGCTTCCGCGCGATGCAGGAAGCCTACGAATGGTGCCTTACCGGACGCGGCGCGGCGATAGTGCATGCCGATTGCGTGCGCATCGGCTCGCATTCGAATTCCGACCGGCAGGACCTCTACCGCTCGCACGAAGAGCTCGAGGCGGTAAAGATGCGCGATCCCGTCGTACGCTTTCGCGATTGGCTTGTGAAGAACGAAGTAGCGACAAGCGAAGAACTCCACAACATTCACGAAGAGAACCAGAAATTTTTCCGCGAATCGGCCGATAAAGCAGAGCAAGCACCGCCGGCCGATGCCACTAAGGTCCTCGATTTTGTGATTCCTTCCGATAACATTGTTTCGAGCGCGCCTTATACTACGCAAGCCGACGATATTGACCTGAAATTTTATCCCTTCACAACGCCCAAAGGAAAGAATGAAGGTATTCAGTTTATCGAGGGCATTAACGAGACGCTGAAAGAAGAATTTCGCATCAACCCGAATACATTCTTGTGGGGACAGGACGTCGCCTCGAAAAATAAAGGCGGCGTTTTCAATGTGACCAAAGGAATGCAGCAGGAATTCGGTATCGAGCGGGTGTTCAACGGCCCCATCGCGGAAGATTTCATTCTCGGCTCCGCCGATGGATTTTGCCGCGTCGACCAGGAACATATTTGGGTCTGCGTCGAGGGCGCGGAGTTCGCCGATTACTTTTGGCCGGCGATGGAGAGCTTTATCGAGCTTTCTCATGCTTACTGGCGAACTCGTGGGCAATATGCGCCGAATATCGTCATTCGCATTGCCTCCGGCGGCTATATTGGTGGCGGCTTGTATCATTCGCAGAATTTGGAAGGGATGTTCACCACGATTCCCGGCGTCCGTGTCGTCCAGCCCTGCTTTGCCGACGACGCACAGGGGCTGCTCCGCTCCGCCATGCGCACGCGCGGCGTGACGGTCTATCTCGAGCCGAAATTCCTCTATTATCACCCTTTGGCGAAGGCCGAGCCGCTTCAGCCAAACGAGCTTATCCCCTTTGGCAAAGCCAGGTTGCGGCGACAAGGTAAAGACCTTTCGATTATCACTTATGGCACCGCAACTCACTTCACGCTTCAGGCCGCTGAAGAGATTGCGAAGGAACAGGGAGTCGAATGCGATGTTCTCGATCTTCGCTCGCTTTACCCTTTGGATCTAAATGCTATCCTGAAATCGGTCGAGAAGACCGGGCGCGCGCTTGTGGTCCACGAGGACAAAGTGACGGGTGGCTTCGGCGGCGAACTTGCAGCGCTCATTACCGAGCATGCCTTCCAATCACTCGATGCGCCGATCATGCGCGTCGGCTCGACCTTCACGCCCGTTGGCTTCGCAAAGGTGCTGGAGGATGCGATCCTTCCGAACCCGGCGAAGATTAAGGCTGCGGCGGAACGGCTGGCGCGGTGGTAAACCATTTTTTAAATCATTCTCTATGCCTCTTCTCGAAGTTAAACATCTCAAAACCTATTTTTTCACGGACGACGGTGTCGCCAAGTCGGTCGATGACGTAAGCTATACGGTCGATCGGCGGGAGACGTTGGGCGTCGTCGGCGAATCCGGTTGCGGCAAGTCGGTAACGGCGCTCTCGATTATGCGGCTCATCCCCGATCCGCCGGGCAAAACTGTCGGTGGCGAAGTTTTTTTCGATGGCAAGGATTTGCTCAAAATCCCGGAAGAAGAGATGCGGCACATTCGCGGTAACAAGATCGGAATGATCTTTCAGGAGCCGATGACCTCGCTTAATCCGGTCTTTACGGTTGGCAACCAAATCGAAGAGTCGATTTTACTGCACCAAAAGGTAACAAAAGCTGCAGCACGAGAAAAGGCGATCGAAATGCTACGGCTTGTCGGTATTCCTGCGCCCGAGCAGCGCTACGGCGAGTACCCGCACCAGCTCTCCGGCGGAATGCGGCAGCGCGTAATGATTGCCATCGCGCTCTCGTGCAATCCCGACATTCTTATCGCCGATGAGCCGACGACCGCACTCGACGTGACGGTGCAAGCGCAAATTCTGGAGCTAATTAACAGGCTGCAACAAGAACTGGGCATGGGCGTCATTCTCATCACACACGATTTGGGCGTGATCGCGGAGACCGCGGATAAAGTTGCCGTGATGTATGCCTCGCATATTGTGGAATATTCCGCCGTCGATGAAATTTTCCACAACCCGATTCATCCTTACACCGTTGGTTTGCTCGGCTCGATTCCGAAACTTCATATTGAAACGGAACGGCTCATGACCATCGAAGGAACAGTCCCCTCTCCGGTTAACTTTCCCGTAGGATGCAATTTCAACACCCGCTGTGCCTGGGCCACGGAGATTTGTTACAAGGACGAACCCGCGCTCTTGGAACACGAGCCCGGACATTTCTCGGCCTGTCATCATTGGGATAAAGTGAAGGCGGAGCGACCTGTGGATTTGGTGGAGGCATGAGGTGAGTCCACAAGAGATCGAACCGGTTTCGATATTTCTCTCTCAAACGGAATTCGAAGGCGTTGCCTTCCAGGGCGAAACCGCGATTGCTTTCAACCTCAGCGATCGGAAATTTATTGACTGCATCTTCGAGCAGTGCCAACTAAGTTCGGTGAAGTTCGATGGCGCGGTCATTCAGGCCAAATTCAGCAATTCGAAGATCGAGGGAATCAATTTTTTTACTGCGAAGCGCTCGCTGCTATCACTATCGTTCGACTCCTGTCTCGTTCGGCATTCTTCGTTCGCGGAGCTGAAGCTGCCGAAAACAAAATTCAACGGATGCGAATTGCAGAATGTCGATTTCTCGGATGCCGATCTTTCCGGTGCTGATTTTTCCAATGTGACGTTCAAGGATTGCGTCTTCCGCAATACGAACCTCTCTAAAGCGGATTTCCGTTATGCTTCAGGCTATTTCATTGATCCAACGCAAAATCGTCTTCGAGGCGCTAAATTTTCAGCTCCGGATGTATTGAACCTGTTGGCTCCATTCGATATCTCGATCGAATAGCTACCATATAGATACATATCATTCCCAATTTTTCTCATCGTGTGGCTATTCTCCAAGCAAAAAATTTAACGAAGCGATTCGCTATACGGGGACGCGTCGACGTCGAAGTATTTCGCGATCTTGCGTTTTCACTTGCCGAAGGCGAGCTGGTGACGCTTATCGGTCCATCGGGTTCGGGCAAAAGCACGCTCTTACATTTGCTGGGCACTCTGGACCGCCCGACTTCGGGCGAGGTCATCATCGAAGGAAAAAACATTGCGGAACTGGGCGACCGCGAGCTAAGCGCATTTCGCAATCAACGGATCGGCTTTATTTTTCAATTCCATCATTTGCTGCCGGAGTTTACGGCACTCGAAAATGTCGCAATGCCGGCCATGATCGCCGGCCAATCATTTGAGAACGTTCGGCCGCGTGCAACGGAACTGCTGGCCGACGCCGGCCTTTCAGAGCGGCTTGACCACCGGCCATCGATGCTTTCTGGCGGCGAGGCGCAGCGCGTGGCCGTCGCCCGGGCATTCCTGATGCGCCCTGCTATTATTCTTGCCGATGAACCGACCGGAAATCTCGATACGCATAACAGCGATATTCTCTTCAAGCTCATGACGGACCTTTCCCGGAAGCACCGTCAAACATTTTTAATAGCGACTCATAATCTCGATCTCGCACGGCAGGCGGATCGGATTATGCATTTGGAAAGTGGGCTACTGACAGAGGGCGTTCCTCCCGCGGAACGAGATGAATCGAGGCAAAGTTAACGAAAAGCTCAATTTACAACAGTTATTTTAATGGCAAAACAAACTCCAGCCCCCGCTCGTCCATCGCGCCCCGTGGCACGTCAAACCCCAACGCGTCGCACGCCGGTCAGCACGCGCGCCAAAACGAAAGAGAACCTTCCAGCGCGTCCATTCCAAATGCCGTTCGACGCAAAGAACATGCGTATCATTTTCGCCGGTATTGCCACGATCGTGATCGGCTATCTCGTCATGTATTTCAGCCCGACGATGAGTGCGATGGCGCTGACCGTCAGCCCGATCATCCTGCTACTCGGATATTGCGTAATCGTTCCGATTGGTATCATGTCTGGAATTCGCGGGAAACGCAAGAGTTCGGCAGGGATATCGGAGCCAAGTACCAACGGAATTGCCGCCAACGGCGCGGCAACGCACGCTGCTTAATTTCCGGCGCGATACGGTTCGAGCAGTGTTACTCGCAACTCTTTTTTATCGAGGTCGATCGCGCGGATTTCTTCGCCGGCGTTCGACACTAAGTGCTCCGTTCCATTCAAATCGAGCACGAACACATCTCCGGCCGGCATATCAAGCACATTCGTTACACGGCCAAGTGTGGCGCCAGATGTATCATCGACGACCGACATGCCGATGACCTCATCGTAATAAGCGCGGCCCTCGGGCAGCTTCGGTCGCTCCGATTCTGGAATTAATATTTCGGCGCCACGAAGGGATTCCACGGCTGTGCGATCATCGATCCCCTGAATTTTCAATAGGATTCCTTTGTGGACATATTGGACCGATTGAATTACGTGTTCGGAAATTGTGCCATCTTTCAATTTTACAAAAATACGCCCCAGCCGTTCAAAGCGGCTATCATCCCAGGTAAAGGACTCTATGCCGATTTGGCCTTTTAAACCGTGGGGCTTCCGAAAGCGCGCAATGAGTACCAGACTTTCGTTCAAACTTCCGCCAAATATTGGTGTACAAAACTAACGGCCATCGCGCCTTCGCCAACCGCGCTGGCCACGCGGTTCATTGCACCCGCACGAACATCGCCGGCGGCAAAAATACCGGGGCAGCACGTTTCGAGTAAAAAAGGATCGCGTTTCAACTTCCACGCGGTATTAAAATTTTCCGAGGTTCGAAGATCGCGTCCCGTGATAATAAAACCGCGATCGTCTTTCAGGATGCTGGCTTGCACCCAATCGGTATACGGCTTCGCGCCAATAAGAATGAAGAGCGCGTCGGCCTTCGCAACGAATTCGTTACCATCGTTCGTCCGTAAGACCAGTTCTTCCATATGCCCCTCGCCGCGCGCTTCGATCAGGTCGGTCTCGGCCAGCACTTCTACATTCTCGGTTTTTCCAATTTGATCGACGAGATACGAGGACATGGTGGAAGTTAAATCCTTCTTGCGAATAACGATATGGACCCGCTCGGCAAACTTCGAGAGATGGAGCGCCGCCTGCCCCGCCGAATTTCCGCCGCCAATAACATACACTTGCTTGCCCCGAAATTGCGCCGCTTCTACGCTCGCCGCGCCGTAATAAACCCCAGCTCCGGTAAGCTCGGCTATGCCGTTCGTTTCGAGTTTCCGATAAGCGACGCCTGTCGTGATGATAATGCTGCGGGTATGAATTTCGGCTCCGTCGGCAAGGTGGACGGTTTTATATTGAGCGGCGGAAGAAATATCGAGCGCTTCCTGAGGCGTTAGAAATTCAATGCCGAAACGTGTAGCTTGCGTGACCGCACGGCGCGTCAATTCCGCCCCGCTCAGGCCCTTTGGAAATCCCAGATAATTTTCGATTCTCGAACTCGTGCCTGCTTGCCCACCCGGCGATTGCTTCTCGACCAAAAGCGTTTTTAGACCTTCGGAACCGGCATAGACTGCCGCTGCAAGCCCCGCCGGTCCTGCACCGATTATCACCACATCATACATATTCGAACTGGCTGTGGGGCGAAGTCCCAGCTTTTCAGCAAGCGCCCGCATTTCCAGATTCGTGGCGATCGTGCCATCTTCTAACAAGACAGCAGGAAGTGAAGAGAGAGTCAATCCATTCAGATCGAGCAATTCCTGAGCTTTGGGATTCGTCTCGACATCGAGCCATTGATATGGAATGAGATGCCCGGCCAGAAATTCTTTGATAGCATGAGACTTCGGCGAGAATTGATAACCGAGCAATCGAATGCCGGCAAGTTCCGGCTTGTAGCTCGCATGCCAGTCATCCAGCAATTCCTCAATGATGGGATAAAGCCGTTCCTCAGGAGGATCCCACGGTTTCAGCAAATAATAATCGAGATCGACTTCGTTGATTGCTTTGATCGCGGTGTCGGTGTCGGAATAGGCCGTGAGGAGCATCCGCTTGGCTTCGGGATAATATTCCTTAGAGCGTTCGAGCAATTCAACGCCGCTCACGCGCGGCATCCGCTGATCGGAGATAAATAGCGCAACTTCTTCTCCACTTCGTTTCAGTTCTTTCAGGCTCGTAAGCGCTTCTTGCGGATCTTCCGTACTGAGGATCTGATACTCCTTCTTATATTTTTGGCGCACGTCGCGCGCCAGGGCCCGCAGGACCTGCGGGTCGTCATCGATGAGAAAAAGAATGGGAAGTTTCATCCTTGGGATTCCGCTAATTACCTATTCTTCGCTGAAATAATCCAAATCCACCCGCTTAATCACATAGCGCTGAAACTCCGCAACGCCGACATTGTGTTCGATCATAAGCCTTGCAAGCTCTTCGCCGTCTATCAGGACAATTTTCTTGTCGATTCGGGTAACATAATCCACGGCATCCTTTGAGAAACTCGATGTTGTAATTAATACACCCTTGCGAGCACGCACCCCGTCCAAGCTCCCCGCAAATTCCCGGACAGTAGCAGGTCCGACCGTCGCCTCCCACCGCTTCGCTTGAATGTAGATCGCATCGAGTCCAAGCTTATCTTCTTTAATAATTCCATCGATGCCGCCATCTCCGCTGCGGCCTACTCTGTTGCTTGCTTCTGCACGCGAGCCGCCGTAACCCATCACAACAAGCAGATCGAGCACGAGTTGTTCGAAAAAGGCTGGCGTGGATGAGCGGATTTTTTCGAGAAGTTCGTCGGCAAGTGTAGAACTAAGTGTCTGAAAGGTGCTTTCTAAAATTTCTTGAGGGGTTTGGTCAGCTCTTTCCTCGACAGATGAGCTATCAATATTTTTAGACTTTTCCCCCATCGCTTTGCGCCAGATGAGATGCTCCGGGAAGCCGTCCAGATACTTGAGATTAATTTTTTGCGGCCTACCATTCAATATTTTTTCGCCTCTACCCGTAATTTGGTATACACCTCGAGTAATCACCTGGAGGACCAATGCTCGTTTGAAATGGGCGGTAGCCCATGCAATTCTATTTTTAAATCGGCCTTGCGTCCCGCTCGGTAAAAGTTCCTGACGATCAGTATCAGAAAGTTTGAAAACACCGGCAAGGTATTCTTCAGCATCGCCAGTCGAGTGCGGTTTCCCATCCCCCATGAATTGAAGATAGGGAAGCATCAAGGTTTGAAAATCGGGTATCGGCATATTTGAAAAAAGCTTAGTTATTTTCGCCCCATCCACCGATCGGGCTTGCGAGAAGTGTGATAAATACCTGTAACCGTAATTTCATCTTCTTCGACCAAATAGAAAATTGCAAAGGGATGTTTCTTTAGTATCTTTCGCCGATATTTCCCTCGATAAAGTGGATATCTTTGAGGGAACAAACTGATTTCATCGAGTGCATTCTCCACTTCTGAGATAAATCGCTCGGGCGTCTGCTGGCTTTCCTCAGCATAAAATTCCACCGCGTTAAGAAACTCCTGCCTGGCTCCATCATGAATATGTAGTATCACTTTCTTGATCCGATACGCTCGCGCGCTTCTTGAATGACCACTTCGGCTGGATATGTTTTGGCCTCTCCATTTTTGAGCTGCTTCATCCGACGTTCGCATTCATCGAGCCATTCATCCATGAAGCGATCCTCCCGCGGCAAGCTTTCAATAAGCTTCTCAACCAACTCGCTTCGATGCACAGTATCGAGCGCAAGCGCCTCCTCTACAATGCTATTAAATTCCCGATCGTCCATGCTCATTCTAACTTAATTGGCACTCGCTCAGTGCCCAGGCGACGACGAAGCTATTCTCGGAAATGCTATCCGAAATTCCGTTCTTCCCGGTTTGGACGTTACATCGATTTTCCCATGATGCAGCGTGACAACTTTCTGCACCACATCGAGCCCCACACCGGTTCCTTCCCCAACATCCTTCGTGGTAAAAAAGGGGTCGAAAATTCGCTCAAGGTTTTCAGGTGAAATACCGGGGCCCGTGTCGATTACATTAAAAATCACATTCGGCGGCTCATTGATGGTACGCACAGTCAGTTCGCCACCATCCTTCATGGCATCGAGTGCATTGTCTATAATGTTTGTCCAAACCTGGTTCAACTCTCCGGGGAATCCGAGAATAAGCGGAAGCCCTTCGGCCAAATCCTCATGCAATTCTATGCTGTTCTTTCGCATTTTATACTGGAGCATAGTGATCGTATTGTGGATGCCATCGTTGATGCACATCTCCTGCATGTCCTGCACCTGGTCCATGCGGGTATAGCTTTTTACCGATTGCACCAATTCGGAAATGCGCCGAGAGGAAGTCGCAATTTCGTCCACGGCGTTTTGCGCCTGTAATTCTCCCGCAAGCCACTTGGTGAATGGAAAGAGTGCGGACTTCGAAATACAGTTCTCGATCTGGTCGAGATCGGCGGTCGTAAATCCGAAGCTCACGAACGTTTCCGAGCAATCGGTAAGGATGTTACGGTCTTGCAGCCAATCGGCGATGGAATCTTCCTGGCGCTTTCGTTCGAGGAGCGGAATACGTTTAGTCGATTGCGATTGCGCTTCAGTGAGGATATGCGTAACCGATTCGATTTCCGGCGCAGTGAGGTGAACTAATCCGAGACTCTTCAATTTTTCCGAAACATCGCCGATGATCTGTTTTAAGTCTTCCGCGCTACGGACAATAGCTGCGGCGGGATTATTCAATTCATGCGCAAGGCCCGCCGAAAGTTTGCCGAGCGACATTAATTTCTCGTTCTGAAAATGGGCCGAAGTGAACAACCGAACTCGATCGATCATCGAATGTACCATCGCTTCGGTCAGTTCATAGTTCGCTGCAATGAGCGCATGAAATTTCGAACGGTGAAGAGCTAATAACTTTACGTTTCCTTTTATTTCGATGTAGACTGGCGTGTACTTCATCCGGGAAAACGGGAGCATTCCGGTCATCGATCCAGGTCCCGTAGCCATTTGCGTCTTCTTCTGACCATTTTGAATGACATACGCCTCGAATGATCCTTCAAGGAGAACGACCATATACTCCATCAGGTCATTCGGTTCACCTGGCTTGGCCAACAGGCCGGGTCCGAGCTTCCAGACTTCCGATTCCCGTAACAGCCATTCGAGTTGTGCGCGAGGGACTCCATGGAGTGCTTCCACGCCCTGCAGAAACTGAACGATTCGTTCGGCCTCGCCATCAATGGAAGAGACAAACGTTACCGCAGTGGGAATTGTGAGAGAATCAGGGGGTTCCAATTTTTTTGCTAAGTAATAAGAAATAGGAAACAACTACCTTGAAAGGTCAGGTTCGTTCGTTTAGCAAAAAGGGAGAGATTTGAACTAACCTCGGCTCTCGAAAGTTATATGCCCGCTTAGATTCCGGCATTTCCCGATTTCGAACGTGGGGCTAAGCACTCAGCACTTCGGGGCGTGGCTCAGCCTGGTAGAGCACCTGGTTCGGGACCAGGGGGTCGGAGGTTCGAATCCTCTCGCCCCGACAGACCTGGATTATGCTGATTTATTTTTGATTACACTGATTATTTTTACGGCTCAATCAGGACCCGTAGAGTTAATCATCGCAATCAAAAATAAATCAGTGTAATCCAGGTTTTATTTCGTTATTTGCCGATCGGGATTTAACTCATCCATCTCGGATGGGCCGGTTTGTTCCGGCTGGTCGAGTTTCGCGCCAAGATGTTTTCCATATTGGTCATACCAATTGCTTACGGCGGCGTAATTTTGAAGGTGGACTTGCTCGTCGTAGGTATACTCGATGTTCGCTTGATTGATAAATTGGTCATCCAGCACGCGCAGTAATAGCGCTTTCGAGCGGTAAACCTTCCAGCCGCTTTTCGTTAACGTAGCCTTTGGCTCTTGAAAAGAAACGAGCCAGTCTGCGCCCAGCTTCCGGGCATATTTTTCAACCAACGGCATGACATCCTCGGCATGCTCCGCTTGGACACTAATTGTCCCAATGACGAGAGCACTGCGTGGCATGATCGAATCGGGCATTGGCTCGTGGTAAACCAACGGCAAGGTATCATTGATCGAAGGGACCGAAAATGGCGTTGCCGACAACACCACGACGGAATCGTACTGGCCCGATTTCAATACCTGCCTGTTAAGATGCTCGGAAATAAAGTATTGCGCTTGACTTATGGCTGGCAAGCTAAGCGTCACCGCAACCATGGGAAGAAGAAGTTTAATTTTCTTAAGCGCCGCTATTTTTTTCATATCTTTATTTTATCTAACTATCGCTATTTCAATAACTTATGGGTTTTTATTCATCACTTTTCAAAGCCCATGTGAATGCCTGCTCATTCGAGGTGAGTTTTGTCCCCTTTGCTATCCACTACTATACATGGGGTCAAGATGCGGGCCAAAGCTTACAAAAGTTCTCCGCATGGATGGAGGGGTTCAGAGATAGCGCTTTCCCCCATCACATATCTCCATGCTTTTCATAAAAAGTAATCCCAAGTAGCTTGGGCACTTCTTATTGGCTCCATTCGTTCATCACGCCCCCTGAAGAATATAGCGAAAGAATTTGGCTATATTGGGGGATTTACAATTCACCAGCATTCGACCTATACGGGCGCGCGAATGGCTGATTTTTTTAACTTTCTTTACGCAGGAGCGACATTACAATGAATGATCAGATAATGAGCGATCATCGCAATGAGCGATCCCGGCGGCCCGGAAATGACAACTGTACATGACTGAATCCACAACCATAACAAGCATGAACCGCATCGACGATGCTCATCATGCGACATCGCTCGCAGCGGCGGACACTGCAACTCTCGAAACCATTCATCCCGAGCCAGCCACGCGCGAGGCCGAAATCCTCGAACATAATTCCCAGGTTGGACAGCCGGCAATACCGGACGGCACTTCAGCAGGCGCTGTCCCTCCCGTAATAACGGATGCCAATCCGAATACTCTTGCCTCGACCGGTTCCGTTGAGGTAAAAGACCGCCGTAATGGCCGCTCGAAACCCTCTTCAAAGCGTTCAAACTTCACAATCATCGATCCGCACACAAAGTTGGGCGGCGGGTATACGCCGGAGGAGCGCGCGGAACTCGATAAGCTCTATGGAGCATCCCTTTCCACTCTTGCCGATGGAGAAATCGTCAAAGGACGCATTGTCAATTTGACCGATGGTGAAGTAACAGTCGATATTGGATTCAAATCGGAAGGCGTTATTCAGCGCAATGAATTTAGCCAGACCCCGAATATACAATTAGGCGATGAAATTGAAGTTTTTCTCGAATCAATCGAGGACCGCGAAGGCCGGTTAGTTCTCAGCCGCAAGCGCGCGGAATTTACCCGCACCTGGCAGCGCATCGTCGAAGCACAGAAATCCGGCGAAGTATTGGTCGCAAAATGTATGCGCCGTATTAAGGGCGGAATGGTTGTCGATATTCTCGGAGTGGAAGGCTTCCTTCCCGGCAGTCAAATCGATGTCAAGCCCGTTCGGGATTTCGATGCATTCTTAGGCAAGACGCTTGATGTCCGCGTCGTCAAGATCAATTACCCGAACGAGAATGTCGTCGTCAGCCACAAGGTCTTGCTCGAGGAGCATCTTCTGGATCAGCGCAAAGAAATTGTCGAGAAATTGGAGCGCGGACAAGTGCTCGAAGGGACCGTCAAAGCAATCGCCGATTTCGGCGCGTTCGTTGATTTGGGCGGCGTCGATGGGCTGGTGCATATCACCGACCTCTCCTGGGGCCGCATTACCCATCCGAGCGAAGTCATCAAGCTCGATCAGGTCGTTACCGTCGTCGTACTGGATTATGATGAGGGTAAGAAGCGCATCTCGCTCGGCATGAAGCAGCTTACGCCGCACCCGTGGACCGACATCGAACAACGCTATCAAGTTGGGCAGCGCGTGAAAGGGAAGGTTGTTTCCCTCACCGATTATGGCGCTTTTATCGAACTCGAAAAGGGAATCGAAGGGCTTATTCACGTCAGCGAAATGTCGTGGATTCAGCACATCAAGCATCCTTCGCAGATCATGCAGTTAGGACAGGAGATCGAATCGGTCATTCTCAACATCGATCAGGACCAGAAGAAGATTTCGCTTGGTCTCAAACAACTCGAGCCGGATCCGTGGTCGCTCTTCCTTGAAAAATATCCGATGGGTTCGAAGCATCGCGGCATTGTACGCAATCTGACGAGCTTCGGAGCTTTTATCGAACTCGAACCGGGCGTGGATGGGCTAGTGCATATCAGTGATCTCTCGTGGACGAAGAAAGTCCAGCATCCTGGTGAAGTTCTGAAGAAGGGCGAAGAGATCGACGTGATGATTCTCGGAATCGATCTCGATAATCGCCGCATCTCGCTTGGCCACAAACAAGTGCTCGACAATCCGTGGGATAACCTTGAGACCGTCTATGGCGAGGGTATGGACACCGAAGGCAAGATCGTCCGCATTATTGATAAGGGCGTGATTGTGGAATTGCCAATGGGCGTCGATGGCTTCGTGCCGATTTCGCAGCTTGCATTTTTCCCGGTCAAAAATATTCGGGATTCCTTCCATATTGATGAATCGCTAAATCTGCGCGTTATCGAGTTCGATTCGGAGAACAAGAAGGTCGTGCTTTCGGCGACAGAATGGCTGAAATCGCAGGACCGCGCAGCGCTTGAAGAATTCAATGCGAAGCATCCGATCCCGAAGGAGACGCTGGAAGAAATGGCAAAAGGCCGTCAGGGTGCTGAAGAGCGCCCAGCCGGCGAGCGACGCTCGCGCGGTGGACGCGCGAAAAAGAAGCCCGCAGCGTCAACCAATGGCGAATCCATCGAGAACGGAATCGATCTCGCGGAACTCGCCAAGCAGGCCCCCAGTCCGAAAGAACTTGGGCACTTCGATCTCCCCGAAGAGATGCTTGAACCCGCGCCTCCCGCGCCAGGGGAGATTCCTGCTCCGGGCGATGAGGAATAAAACCTGGATTAAGCTGATTCAAAGTGATTTGGCTGATAAAGCGGCGGTAACTGAAAGGTTGCCGCCGCTTTTTCGCAACTTGGGGTTCGAAGAATCGCGTAAGCTCCGACGACGTGCTTTCGATCGAACTGCTGGATAAAAATAATTTTTCAAATAGAGCTACTATTTAAGCTCTTCTTGAAAAATGTTTCGGTCAGTTCTATAACCTTTCGCATCGGCTCGGTCATGCCTTTGAAGGGATGTTCCGCGCCAAATGTATGCCCGGTATTCGGAATCAGTCGGAGTTCGGTCAATGGCCCATCGGCTGCGCGAGCAATGATCTCAGCTTCTTCCGGTTTCGTCGTCAGATCCTGCTCGCCCGCAATAAGAAGAAACGGCTTTTGAAGTCGAGCAATTTTTAGAGCCGCCTTTAAAATATCGAGTCGCTCGCGGTTTCGCTCCAGATCTTCGAGCAAATCTACATCGAGACGCATAACCTGTTTCGTTCGGTGATTCAGCACTTCGAAAGATCCGGCGCTTCGCCATTTCTCTTTTTGCCGCTCGCTGTATCGATTGAAATCGCTCACGGGCGAAAGCGCCGCGACCGCCCGAACGAGTCGCGATTCCGCGGCGGCGAGAATTGCAATAGCTGCACCCCGCGAATGACCCATAAGGCCGATCGCATTCGGATCGAGTTCTGCCGGAGGAAGAGGAATTGAAGTTAATTCCGTGAGGGCGCGTATGATGTCGCCTGTTTCCTCCAATTCACGCGTGAAGGTATTACGGGCAAAGCGATCGAGCTCCGTAAAATTCAGCAGATCGTCGCCAATGCCATTATGCGAAAAATTAAATGCGAGCGTTACAAAACCGGAGCTCGCGAATTCTTCGAGTATGGACGGAAACGGCCCCCAATCCTTGAAGCCTTTGAAACCATGAAGAAAAACGATCGCGGGTTTGGCGGAGCCGGTGGCCTCGTAACGCAAATCGGCGCGGAGGATTTCGCCTTCCCTGGAATAAATTTCAAACCGATCGTGAATCATGGTATAGCTTCGCTTGCTACTCGCTCGAATGTATATTGCCCCCGCTCTGTATGATCTACGCGCACGGTATCCCCTTGCGCAATTTCACCGCCTAACATTTTCATCGAAAGCGGATCGACGATCGCTTTTTGTATCACGCGTTTGAGCGGACGCGCGCCATAGATTGGATCGTACCCACTTTTTGCGAGCCAATCGCGTGCGTCGGTTGTCACTTCGAGATGGATGCCATTCTTCTCCGTCATTTCAATGACGCGGCGGAGTTGAATATCGACGATTTTTCGAATATCATTTTCGCTGATCGGCTGGAACATCACGATCTCATCAATGCGGTTTAAAAATTCGGGACGAATCACCTTTCGAAGTTCCGCAAGCAAAAGCGTGCGAAGATTTCCAAGCAATCGGTCTCTGTTCTCCTCCGTCATTTTCTGCATTTGCTCGGTGATGAGGTGCGAGCCAATATTCGAAGTCATAATGATGATCGTATTCTTAAAATCAACCGTTCGCCCCTGCGAATCGGTGAGGCGGCCATCATCCAGAACTTGCAAGAGGATATTAAATACATCGGGATGCGCTTTTTCGATCTCATCTAAAAGTAAAACGCTATAGGGCCTGCGGCGAACAGCTTCGGTAAGCTGCCCGCCCTCTTCATATCCCACATATCCGGGCGGCGCGCCGACCAATCGGGAGACCGAAAATTTCTCCATGTATTCCGACATATCGATGCGGATCATCGCATGTTCATCATCGAACAAAAATTCCGCAAGCGAGCGGGCTAATTCCGTTTTCCCCACGCCTGTCGAACCCAAGAAAATAAAGCTCCCAATCGGACGGTTGCGATCCTGCATTCCCGCGCGGGACCGGCGAATGGCATTCGAAACAGCGGTTACTGCTTCCTCCTGCCCGACAACTCGCTCGTGCAACCGATCCTCCATCCTGAGCAGCTTTTCCCTCTCGCTTTCGAGCATTCGCTGAACCGGGATGCCCGTCCATTTTGCGACAACTTCCGCAATGTCTTCCGGTCCCACGACCTCCTTCAGCATTTGGTGGTCCTTCTGTAGTTTTTCTAATTCCGCTTGTTTTTTTGCGAGATCGCTATCGATTTGTGGGATGCGTCCATAGCGTATTTCGGCAACCTTTCCAAGTTCGCCTTGCCGCTCTACTTGTTCCGCTTGTATGCGTAGTTGTTCGATCTCCTCGCGCTGCGAGCGAATACTTTTAATTAGACTTTTTTCGTGCTCCCAGTGCGATCGAAGCTGCGTTCGCTTTTCCTGAAGTCCGGCAAGCTCTTTTTCGATTTCGGTGAGGCGGGTAGCGGTTGCTTGGTTTACGGTGGCCATCGAAATTTGCAGTATGAATGAGGTTACGAAAAGTCAAACAAAAAAGAAAGGGTAAGAGGTGCTGTGATCGTCGCCGATCACCCTCTTACCCTTCGAAACGAATTTTTCACTTCGAGCTACTTTTGCACCACGAGCGTGCGGCCAACAGTATAGCCCGGAGTCAGGACTCGGAGCGAATAGGCGCCCGGCGGCACATCCGATAGATCGAGGTCCATCCCTTGCAGTCCAGCCGGCATTGGAGTTCCATGCCCATAGCTTCGGACGAGCTGACCAAGCGCGTTGTATAGCTCGATGGTCATTGGTACGCCATCCTCTCGCACGTCAAGGCCGATGTGGACGGTATTCGTAGCCGGGTTCGGATGCACGCCCCGAATGCCTAATGAAACCTGGCCTGTTTCCACAAGGCGGCGAAGCATGTCATCTCCGCAATAGTTAATCGGGTTAAACGATGCCGGTATGGTATCGTGCAACACGTAACACACATTGCTGCCTGCCGAATTCTGGAACTCAACATTGGAAACGACCACATTCGTTATTGTATCCTTCGCGACCATTACTCTGAATTCAAGATTTGCCAATACCGCCGTGGAATTGAACGGCTGGCCATCGGTGCGTCCGATAGTCACGTGAATGACTGCAGGATCGTTAGTTTGATCGAGTGTGGAGTTCACCACCGTATAGGGCGCAAGCGCGACAACCGGCGTAGAAAGAGGATCGAATATATCGCGTTTGTATGAGATGTCCATCGAAATCGAATGAATATCTGCGCCTCCGGCAATCGGCATCGTCATTTGAATCGGCACCTGAAAAACAGATGATGTACCGGAAGTGTACGGTCCCGGCTGTGGATTTTGCACGCTGAGCACGGTATGCTCCTGCAGTCCCAAACCTGTAATCTTTACGGTATCCTTCCACGGCGCAACTCCCGGGTTCGATGCGGTATCGAATGTGAAGATTACATCCGCTACTTCAGCCTGCTTCAGGGTTGGCACGAAGAGTATCCCGTATTTTTCAGTAGCGCCTGCATTTAGCGTGAATGACGCATTCGGAATCGAGCGTGTATTGTTCAAAGAAAATACAAAGTCCGCACTGCCTCCCGGATCGGAGGGATCGTCGATGATTTGCGCGGACACGATCTTGACTGGAATGCTCGTGATGCCCGCCGAGGCCGAAACGCTGTCCCCGTTACTCATGCAAATGTAGGTCGGTGAAAAATCATGTCCCACAGCCAGAGCCTGGATTGAAGACGAAGCGACTTTCAAGAAGGTTGAACCCTGGCTACACAGTGGCGTTAAGCCGATAATGTTCAAATATCCAGAATCACTCCCATTCCATGTCATGGTTGCCTGCACAAGAACCGTATCGCGCTTACCGGGGTAAATCGTATCCCATTGCTTGAGCGATCCCGGCTGCACAATCGTGAAAGGCGTGTCAATTGTAATCGACTGAATAATGAGGGGTGCGTCACCGCCGTTTGTCACGACGATCGTCTTCGTTTGTGTTGGCACACCGGGCTGAGTGATTCCCAAATCGACCGAAGTCTGCGACAGATCGACCTCACCATGATGTACCTCGAGATAGAGTACGACCAAAGGATAGATGCTATCCTGATCGTAGGCAACCAACGTATCGTGGCGATCGGCCCAGCGACCTGGAAGCGGCTTGCTCAAGTCGGGCGTGAACTTCACATCGACCCATTCCGCCGTATCCACATTTTGTAGAGAAGTATTGTAGGGATAGAGCGTGAATTTTTTTGCTGGGCTCCGGTGTCCGACGATGGCGACTTCCGCGAGATCCGGACCAATAATCCCGAGACTATCCACATCAATGGTTGCATTGCCGGAATCCGACAAGATGCTGCGAAACGTCCGGGGGGTATCACACTCCGTGGTAATGTATTGCAACGGTATGTTCCAATTAAGGGCAGGCTTGGTACCATGTCCTTTCAGAATGCTAAAGTCTTTATTAACATGCGTAAATGGCTCCGGCAAATCCGAGCCCCAGTGCTGCTGGGTGGAGTCGCCATTGGTATCCGTTGGCGTATAGCAGAAGGTCAGGTTTACTCCGTTAGCAATTCCTGTATCCAGGATCAGCGGGAGTTTCGCGGAATCTTCGAAGGTAAAGTTCGCGGTGTTATCAAGGACCCACTGCTTCGTCAGCGTAATCGGCGCGAAGCCAGTGTTCCACACGCGAACGGTATGACATGCCGTATGCCCAATCACGACCGCCCCGAAATCATAGTCGGCGGCATTGATCTGGCCGACTTTCGTCGATCCGAGCAAGGCCGCTAAAGCTTTGGGGCAATCCGTTTCCACGATGAGCGTATCGTTAAATACTTGCGCGGGCTGCGAAGTATTGAAGCATACGTTGAAAACAATGGAGTCGCCTGGAGCAAGTGTTGCCGGCAGCGGCGGTACGGTGCTGGACACGCGGAATGGCAGACCGCCCTGAGCGAAATGGTAGCCGGAAACGTGGTATGATTGTCCGCTATTTTGCTCAAGATTCCTGAACACCATTCGCGCGCACGTATCCGCTCCCACCGGCGAATTGATGAAATTGATCGAATCGTCATTCGGCCCCTGATCCGAAAGAAAAGTCAGTTTCGGCGCAGTATAATGTAAATAAATCACGGTATCGTTGCCGGCACCATTGACGACCCATACGTAGGCCCAGGCATCCTGTAATGGATTATCTACTTTAATGGCTACTGTTAACATGGTATCCCCGGGAATAACCGTTAAGTCAACGGGGTTGAAATGGACGTTTTGACTGACGTAGCCAGAATCCGTGCCTGGCTTTCGTTTGAGGACGCCATTCGGATCGTTCAGTAGATCTACGGTGGAGATACCGCGGTCAAGCGGATTATTATCGACAACTTTGAGATTCCAACCAGTACCACAGATCGTGTCGGCCGAAATCTTGGGAGTAGAGGCACCATCGATACCGAACGAAAGTCCGCATGTGGACATATACGAAAAAAAGTAATCATCGCCATCGTTATCGCCCAAGTCAATATCAAGATCGTAACCGAGGTCGCCAAATTGATATACCGCGAAGGCACTATCGCCGTAAGCGTAATAAGCGCCTCCGGTAACTTCGTAGCTCCGCCCGACCAACTCTGGGTGTCCAGGAATGCTAACATTTCCGGTCGCCGAAGGGAGAGCTGAAAGAGCGCCAGGAGCCCCACCGTTGTGAATTAAATAGATATGACTAAGCTGCGATCGCTGCGCAATTACGTTGATATAGCGCCGCTGACGCTGGTAGTATTTATTATCGGGTACTTGCCACATATAACTCGTCCGGAATCGAGAGAGTGGAATGATATTCATTTGTTCCGGCGCCAGGCTCGGATTGGCAGAACCGCCCGACATTTGCCTGTACTGGTATTCCTCCACCATGATCTTATTACCCGTGTCCGCACCGGGCAGATTATTCGAACTGATATTGATTCCATCCTCGACATTCTCAAACGTGAGCGGTGGACATGAGAACGGATCGAGCGGGACATTAAGGTAAGGGCTGATCTTGTCAACCGAAACCGTCAGCTTCGTTCCAGGATTATAGGTAAAAATCTTATACTGATTGCCAGCGGAGCCATCGCTGGGGTCTTCATTCGGGTCTTGCGCTGTCGGCATGCTAACAAAATCCTTATCCGTCCAAAAATCGACCGGCATCATCTGCTCGACCGACATATTGCGTTGTTCGTCCGATAAAACGGACTCGGCTGTCTCTCCATTAAATGCCGACTCACAGCCTGCTATGACGGCCACGGGATGATTGGCTTGCACAATAGAGCCAGAGAGATCATTCGATAAATCATCGTCGGTGGATTTTACCCAATAGACCTGCCCCCGGTTCAGCGTGGTTCCAAACTGAGAAGGAATCCCCGTGGCCCCGTCTCCGCAGTGAACACCTACATTGCCCATTCGCGTTAAGCCATTCGGAGTGATCGCGACCGTCGTATTATCCTGAACGGCGATTATCCCGATCTCGGAGCTGCCGGAATCGTCCGGGCACGTCGCGCGGAACCCGGTGGCTTTGCCCAAGCCGGGATCGGCGTTCATCGCGGCAACCACATAGGTTTTGCCGAGTGCCCCGGTTTGAAGGGCCATGTAGAGACTTCCGCTATTCGGACCCGTGGAATAATAGGACACGCTGATCGGACGAGTCGCATGAATATGACAGGACGAGTACTCAGGAACCTGACCCCTCGGATTAATGGGCATTCCATTCGCATCCTTCGGGTTCATATGGGGTTGATCGAGCGCAACCTGAATGCCGTTCTTGGCATGAAGAACAAAGCTCTGACCTGTCGTTTCAGTCCCATCGTCGTTGAAATAGGTTACCTTCACTGTACAATCGTAGAAGGAGCTGATGAGAGCCCAATAGGATTGATAGGGCTTCAACTGCGAGCAATTGCTAAGGCTCGGCGTGAGTTGCGCAATATAAAAATCGCGGCCATCCGAAAGAATACCTTTTTGGGATTGTCCATGCGCCGGTTTAAATGAAAAGGCCAGACACCCCAGTAACGCGAGTAAGAACAGCAATTTTGAATATTTCATGGATAACAAGTTACGACAAATGTGAATGCAAAGCAGATTCAGCAAGAATATAGAAAGCAATTCTTCCTATAATATAAAGCTACTAATAAAACGCACAACTTCTCCGCGGTTACAAACATTTTATCATGAATAATCGCGAAGAAGAGTCGAAAGTGAACCAACTTGAATTAAGAAAGATTTAATCATTCGGCACCACATCAAAATATTTATTGCTTGTCGCTTAGCAACATTCCCGAAGACATCATGCAGTTCCAAGCCAATATCCGTTTCGCTACCGTGTAGAACGAGATGACGATCGAAGGATCTGGTTGTAGTTGCAAAAGATCTTTCGACTCCGCAATTCTACCCTCGGTGGAGTTACTCCACACAGGACAATATAAAAACAGAAGTTGCATTTTGTGCCACATTAGGAAGCGATAGTCCGATGCCCAGTGTTAGCCGCAATCTTATGTGGTTCAACTCCATGGTAGGGATCGTCGTGCGCAGCACGGTGGTCTATCTCGTAATTATTGCAGGCTTTCGGCTGGCGGGCAAGCGGCATATTTCGCAGCTCTCGCTTGTCGATTTTGCACTGATCCTACTCGTATCGAATGCGGTGCAGAATGCGATGGTCGGCAGCGATACTTCGCTGTTGGGTGGTATCGTCGCGGCCATTACGCTGATTCTTATTAATGTCATCTTAACGAAATTTCTTTTCCGAGAATCGAAATTAGGGCGTTTTATCACCGGCGAGCCGCGGCTGCTGGTGCGCAATGGAAATTATATCATGTCCAATCTTCAACGCGAGGAAATTCGTCCCGAAGAACTCGATGAGCAAATCCGCGAGCACGGTTTTTCCGATATTTCGGAAGTGAAAACCGCCATTCTCGAAATGGACGGCTCTATCTCAGTACTCCCCTTTAATAAGGAAGGCCCCGGCGCCGAACACCATCTTCCCTTTGTCCGCCACCGCCATCGCACACGCCGGGGATTGCAGCCATAACCGAGTGACAACGTGTGTCATTAAGGTCTGGCCATAAAAGGGCCATTGTGAGGGTTTTTCAAACATAGTCCCAAAACTTCAGTATCCCGGAATCTAAAAATTCAGTACCAAACTCAGTAACGGATTCTCTGAAGGAACCGCTATCTTTGTATCCATTAGTTCACAATATAAATGTATGAAACAGAAAATCGCCTTTTTCGCATCCCTGCTTGCCGCCACGTGCTTCCTGATCACGCCAACTGCTCGATGCCAATGGGTTCAAACCTCGGGTCCGCGGGTTCCGATCGTTTCCTTTAATGGCTTTGTCTCGACCGGCGCGGATCTTTTTGCTGCGAATTACGCCGCCGGCGTTTTTCACTCAACGGACAATGGCGCGACCTGGACCCCTATCAATACTGGCTTGCCTGACCAAAGCGGCTACGGAATTGTTACAGATGGGACGCACATCTTCGGATGTGGCGTCGGCGGAGTTTCGCCAGGAGGAGTTTCAGTTTCGGTTGACAACGGTAACACATGGCAAAGCGCCAGCAAGGGCTTGCCAAGCTCTGGAGTGTACAGGCTTTGTATGACCGGCTCCACGCTCTTCGCGTTCGGAGACGACTTCTGCATTTACCGCTCAACCGACTTTGGCGGCAATTGGTCCAAGGTTAAGGCGCGGGTAGCTAATGTCATATACAGTTCGTTCGCGGCAAACGGAGCAAATGTGTTTTTGGGTGCATACGCGAGTGCGAGTCAGGGCGTATATCGTTCAACCGACAACGGAATAAGCTGGGTCGCGGTCAACGGCGGATTGAAAAACATGTCGGTAAATGACCTTTCGATTGCCGGCGTGAATCTCTTTGCGCTTACAGATAGCGGTTACTTTGTCTCGACCGATAATGGTACAAACTGGGCTGTGGCCACGACCCTGCCGGCCGCAAACAATTTTCTCGTGGCGAACGGAACAAATCTCTTTGCCGCAACAGGCTCAGGCATTTCGCGCTCGACCGATAATGGCACAACTTGGATCGCGATTAATACCGGCCTCACGAATCTGGAAGTGCAGCAACTCTTTGCATCGGGCACGGACCTGCTTGCGGTGACGAACGGAGGATTGTTCCTCTCGACAAACAATGGTGCGCTCTGGAATCCGGTCATAGTCGGAATGACTCCAGCAAGCCCTACTTTCGACGGTCTGTTGGTGAGCGGGTCGAATATCTTCGCGGCGGGTGGCCCTCATGGTGTTTTTCTCTCAACAAACAACGGCGATGAGTGGAAGACGGAAGCTTCTGGTTTTAATGGCGGCAGCGTCGGCAGCATTGCAATGATTGGCTCAGGATCGTCGCCGATGCTATTTGCAGCAGCGGACAGTGGCGTTTTTCGCTCGACCGACAACGGCGGAAACTGGACAAAGACCAACAGTATCTATATTTGGAAGCTCGTGGCGACCGGGCCGGACCTATATGCTGCCGGGGCGGATAGTGGAGTGTACCGGTCCACTGATAATGGATCGAGTTGGACGGCGGTCAATGCCGGATTAACGCCTACCGCACTATTCGCGAGCGGAGCGAATATTATTGCCGGTTCCTTCGATTACACAAATAGCGTAGCCGACTGTTATTTTTCGACCGATTCCGGTACGAGCTGGGCGCAATCGAAAGGCTTGCCAACGTATGGTTGGGTCTATGGCTTCGCAGCGAGTGGCGATACCCTTTTTGCTGCGGATTACGGCGTTTATCGTTCTACTGATCACGGCGCAAACTGGACCGACATCACCTTTGATCTTTCGCACAATCCAGTTTTTACTCTTGTAGCCGTGGGCGATAATGCGGGCGGCACAAACCTCTTTGCCGGGAGACAAGACCAGGGCGTATTCCTCTTACCCAATAACGCCACAAGCTGGGCCGATGCCAATCAGGGTCTGTTTACGTCGGTCTATGCTCTTGCGGCCATGAGCGATCATGGGAGCGGCGCAATGCTCTTCGCTGCGACTGACGCTGGTGTTTGGAAGCGTCCTCTCTCGGATTTTGATCAATCGGGCGTGGGCGAAAGTACTACTGAGCTGATCGTGCTCCAGCTTTCCCCGAATCCGACCAACGGAATTGTAACGGTGCATACCGCTATCGAAGGCACTCAGCATATCGCAATAACGAATGTGCTTGGCGAGAACGTCATGAATCTCATCGAATCCTCTCCAGATTTCACCTTTGATCTTTCGAAACTTCCGCCCGGCGCATATTTCGTCAAGCTATCATCCAGCGAATCGACTACCACTCGCACGATCGTCCGCGAATAAATTTTTCAATTCCGCGCATTTAATTTTGAGTGCGCTTTTCAATCAACATTATGAATCGTTTCTTTTTCTGTTCTCTTCTTATTCTTGCTGGCTCGTTAGCGTCCGGTGTGGCGCTAACGGGCTGCCAGCAAGACCCGAGTTCAACTGGCCGCCCCAATGCGCTACCTCTAAACAATCCACATAGCGGCGGTTCGACGCCCGCGCATCCCGCGCTGACATGGGAAGCGTATACGGGATCGTCCCACAGTTTGTACGGGGCAATTTACGTGGCGGATTCCGACCTGACACACGCAACGGCCGTTCATCTCTCGCCGAGTACAACGACGTTTTTCGGATCGCCCAGTTGGTCGCCGACCGGGGGATCCATCTGCTTTTCAAAAAGCGGAGGTGGCGCCTCTGCACCTGATACGCTCGAGACAATTGACGTCTCGGTCAATTCTAGCGGTGTCCCGGTAGCGAGCAATTTGAGCACCATCGTGGGACTTCCGAATCAAACTGACCGTATGTATTGGTTCGATTGTCCCGCCTGGTCGTCCACAAGCTCGATGGGGAAAATTGCTTACACCACCTTCGGTGCCGCAGGTAAGTTGTGGGTGGTCTCCGCATCAGGCGGAACGCCGACGTGCATCTTATCCGTAGATACTGGCACGGTCCATAACAGTCACCCTGTTGCTAATCCTACGTGGAACTCGGACGATTCCAGGCTTGCTGTGGCATGTTCACCTCATACAATCCGAATTTACAACACTTCGACGTGGGTATGCGTCGATAGCATTCAATTCTCTGTCGGTCTGGGAGCGCCGGAATGGTCTCGTTCCGGTCTGAAAAAACTCGCCTTTGGCCTCTATACATCGAGTGCGTGGCAGCTCAATTTCTGCGATACGACAACTGGCTCAACACCAACAACGAATAGCGTTACCGGGGCATATCCCACATGGTCGCCAAATAACAGCTCCGTGATGTATACCATCGGTTCAAGTGTATATAAGAATGTGCCTTTCAGCTCGACGACGACATCCGTCGGGACCTTAGCTGGTTCGTACACCGGTCCGTTTGTGAAATGGAAACGATAAGACCTGTGAACAGTGCGGGAGGCCGAGAGGCCTCCCCACTCTCTATGGTATTTGAGGGGAATATAAGCCGATTAACATGGGTTCATCTACTCTGTTAACTCGCTGTCCCAGAACCCTTAGAAAATCCATTATGAAACAAAAACTTCCGCGCACGTCGTCGTCGATGCTGTTCGCAATCACCGTTTTGTGTGTCTTCGCGCTTTCCGCTTGCCGGCAAGACCCTGGCGGAGCGAATCAGAACGTATCGAACATCGTCACATCGCCGGCGCATCCGGCGCTCACGTATTACGGCTTAGTGAAGAGGGGCGATTCCAGCTACCCCGCGATTTACGTAATGGATGCCGAAGGAAAGTATCAACAGCCGATTTATACCGGAGACTTCAGCACCACGATACTTGAATCTTCGCCAAGCTGGTCTCCGGATGGCAAGTCGATCGCCTTCACGCAAGGCGATTCGACAACCGGCGAATATGCGATCAGGGCAATGGATGTTCCCTCTTCCATTTCGACGCAGGGAGCAACAAATATTCGGACCGTCATCTCCTATTCGGATCCGAGCTACACTCTGCATAATCCGTTCTGGTCTTCCACCGGGGCAATGGCTAAGATCGCTTACACGATGGTACATACGACACCGCGCGGCGAGATATTGTATTCGCTATGTGTTGTACCAGTTTCGGGAGGACAACGGACAATGGTATGGACAGGATTTCGACTTCCAGGAGGTATTGGCTATTGCGCATGGAGCCCGGACGATTCGCGGCTTGCCGTATGGCGCGGGGATGCGGTCTATGGTGGAACGATCATGATTTTTAATACTTCGGATTGGTCCTATGTGGATAGCATTGCAGTAACCGGTTCGTTGGCCGGCCTCGAATGGTCGCGGGCGGGATTGAACAAGCTGGCTTTTGGAATACAGACGAACGGCGCCAGTTCCACTTATCTTTATTACTGCGATCCCAAGACCGGCGCAACGCCGATCACGGATGGCGTCATTGGGTATTTCCCGGTCTGGTCGTCGAATAATAGTTCCATTCTCTACTGCAGCAGCAATGGGCTATCTAAAATTACACCGTTCACGCTCTCGACCTCGTTAATTTCGCCGGCCATCACAACGCTTGTGAAGTGGAAGCGATGAATCTTATCGGCGAATTCCGTGAATGAAGGATACCAAACTCATGGTACCTACCGAAATTCGCGCGCTGCTTGAGAAAGCAGAGGAACATCTTGCGAAGCAAGAATTCGTGCAAGCGGAAAAAGCAGCGTCGATGACGCTTGCCAGCAAAGCACTCCCGTCCTCGCAGGCAGCAATTGCTTACTGCATTCTCGGGACCTGCTGCTCCGCTACGGGCCGAATTGAGGAGGCACGTACTCAATATCGCGAAGCATTCGGAGCCGCCCAGGCAGCATCGAACGTCGGATTACAGGCACGAGCACTCAATGGAACAGCGATCCTGCAACGCGGCGATTCCACGTCGGCGATCGAAACCAGTACGCGGGCTCTTTCTCTCGCTGAACAAGCGTCCGACAAAACCCAGCAGGCGCGGGCACTGAATACGCTTGGGAATTTGCATATCGAGTTAGGCGATTATCCCGCCGCGCTCGATTATTGTACCCGTGCGCTTGCCTGCGCCGAGGAGGTTGCGGACATGGTATCGGTTGCGGCTTATCTCGGCAATATTGGGAATGTTCACCGAAATCTTGCCGACTACTCGCGCGCCCGAGATTACTTCGCCCGAGCCCTTGCTATTGCGGAACGAATACACCATAAAGTTTTGGTCCAAAGAAATCTTCACCTCATGGGAGAAGTGCATTCCGCAGTTGCCGATCACGAGCGCGCGCTGGAGTTTTTTGGCCGCGCACTTCTCCTGGCAGAGAAACTTGGCAATAAGGTTAGCCTGGGAGCATTGTTTATCAGCATTGGAATTGCCCACTCGAACCTCGCCGACTATGCACGGGCATTGGATTATTACGCTCGAGCGCTTTCCATTGCCGAGGAGACGGGCGATAAATATGGTTTTGCGGCATGTCTCGATAATATTGGTACCGTCTATTGGAATCTGACCGACTATCCTCGCGCACTTGAGTATTTTTCGCGAGCGCTTGCCGTGGCCGAAGAAATCGGAGCGAAGACCCTTATCGCGAATAATCTCGGCAATACCGGCATCGTTTATAAAGATAGCGGCGATTACCTTCGCGCTCTGGACTATCTCGAGCGCGCTCTAAACCTGAGCGAGGAGACCGGAGATCGCAGTCAGACCGGATTCTGGATGCAGGGCATCGCGGCCGCGCGACACAAGCTCGGTCAACTGGAGGCGGCTCACGAAGGGCTGCTCGCGACGCTCTACTATCGGCGCACCATTGTCCAAACGAACGAGGGCGTCGCAGAAACGCTTCTCGAATTGGGCCGTGTACTCGCCGAGCAATCCAAAACTGCGGATGGCCTTGCGCGATTGCACGAAGCGTTGTTAATAGCAGAGCAATTGGGTGAGAAGAAATCCGCCGCCCAGGCCCATCGTCTGATTGCCGAAGCGTCAGGGAGCTTAGGAGATACCGCGGCTGCATTTGAACATTACAAAAATTATCATGCTCTCGATACGGCAGTCTTCAGCGAAGAGTCACAAAAAAGGATCGAGTTGTTTCATATCCGTGAGGCGGTAGCCGATAAGGAGCGCGAAGCAGAACTACAGCGTCTGCGCGCGGACCGCTCCGAACATGATCTCGCTGCCAGCACGATGCAGCTTCTCGCACAGACCGAGCTTCTTTCCAAATTTCGCGACGATCTCTTCGAAATATTGCGCCGCGTTCCTTCGAATGGGAGTTCCCAGAATAGCTCCTGGGAGCCTGCCCTCCGAGAGCTTAAAGAAAAACTAAAGGAACTGCCTTCCAAATCGATCGATTGGACAAAATTCGAGGCTCAGTTCACCAGTGTACATCCGGCTTTCAAAGCCAGACTATTGGAACACTATCCAGAACTGACCCGGCAGGAACTCAAAATGTGTCTCCTTGGGCGGCTTGGCATTAAAACCAGTCAGATGGCCCGGCTGCTCTGCCTTTCGGAGCGGACCGTCGATAGCCACCGGTTGAACCTCCGCAAAAAAATCGGACTAAAGAAGGACCAAAGCCTGATTGCATTTCTTTCCGAGATGAAATAGAATCTATTCTTTCACAGAATTACGTGCTGAAAATTCGCCGTGAAGTGTTAGGGGCCAAACATTAGTACTCTAACACTTTAGCAGTCAGCACTTTCTTGATCGCTCTCGAACATCTCAGTATGCAGTTCGGCGGAAAATTTCTTTTCCGCGACGTAACGGCGACCATTCGCCCCGGCGACCGCATGGGACTTGTCGGCCCGAACGGCGCCGGTAAAACTACGCTGTTGCGTATTATTGCTGGAGTCTATGAAGCAGAGTCCGGCGGCGTAAATATGCCGACCGGTTACCAGATTGGGTACTTACCGCAAGAGCCAACACTCGATAGCGCGGCACAAGCTCGAACATTGATTGCCGAAGCGATGCGAGCCCGCGAAGACCTGATCGAGACGGAAGAAGCGCTTGCTGAAGTTCAACAGGAGATGGAGGATCCTGGACAGGATCACGCAAGCGAAGAGTATCTCAAAGTTATCGAGCGTTTCGGAACATTGCACCACCAATTCGAAGACCTCGGAGGATTCGAACTCGAAAGCGATGCTAAGAAAATCCTTGCCGGACTTGGATTTCGTGAAAGCGATTTTACCAAAACCTTAGCGACATTCTCGGGCGGATGGCAAATGCGGCTGATGCTTGCCAAGCTTCTCATTGCTCGCAACGATGCCCTATTGCTGGATGAACCTACCAACCATCTCGATCTGGAAAGCATGTTGTGGCTGGAAAATTTTCTCAAAGCCTTCGAGGGTACGATCATCATGGTTTCGCATGACCGCGCGTTTCTTAATCTTGTTTGCAATCGAACGGCAGAGATCGAGAATGGGAAGATTGAAGTCTATCCCGGTAATTACGAATACTACGAGCGGACCAAAGCGGAGCGGGAGGCACAACTTATCGCGGCCAGCGCCAATATTGAGGCGCGGCGTAAAGAATTAGAAAGCTTCGTAGCACGGTTCCGCTACAGTGCAACAAAAGCGCGGCAGGCACAGTCGCGTGTGAAGATGCTGGAGCGCATGGAGCGTATCGAGCTTTCTTCGCATGGCAAATCGGTCCATTTTAGCTTCCCACCTGCGGCTCCCTCCGGTCGAATGGTCTTCGAAATCGAAGATGGTGCGAAATCCTACGACGGCGTTCATGATATCTTTAGTGGGGTTGACCTACGCATCGAGCGTGGCGATCGTCTCGCTTTTCTCGGACGAAATGGTGAAGGCAAAACGACAATGGGCAAGATTCTCACCGGTCAGGAGCCGCTCACCGGCGGCCGGTTAGAGCTTGGGCATAATGTCAGCATCGGATATTACGCGCAGCATCAGGCCGAAGCGCTGAAGCCGGATCTCACGGTGCTCGAAACGCTCGAATCGGTCACTCGCGCGCAATTTTTTCACGATCAAGGATCGTCTCCGGCAACGAGTTGGGGGAAACCAAGCGGCAACTCCGCACCGCGAGGGCAGGCTCAAATACGAACGTTGTTGGGTGCATTCCTTTTTCGTGGCGACGATGTCTTCAAGCCGGTTCGTGTGCTTTCCGGCGGCGAGAAATCGCGCCTTGCACTTGCAAAGATGCTGCTCGAACCGGTCAACACGCTTATTCTCGATGAGCCGACAAATCACCTGGACGCACAATCGAAAGAGGTTGTCAAAGAAGCTCTGCTGCAATTCGATGGAACGATCATCGTCATCTCCCACGACCGAGATTTCTTGGAAGATCTGACCGACCGGCTGCTCACGTTTGGAGATGGCCATGTAAAAGAATACACCCATCCGCTGGAAAAATATCTCGACGAACTTCGGGAACGTGAACTAAAAGGAATTAAGCAAAAAAAGCAGCAACGCAATATACAACCAGAGACGCCTGCTGCGCGCGTATCGTCCAATGGGTCCATCCCGCAAGACGATTCCAATCGCAAACGAATCGAGGCGGAGAAGCGCAATCAGAAGTCCCAGCGTGAAAAGCCGCTCCGATCGAAAATTGCTCAAATCGAAAAGCGCATCGAATCGCTCGAAAAGGAGAAGACTAAAATCGAGGACGCGATGTACGAACCCAATTATTATTCCGATAACGCTCGTGTAAAGACCAATGCAGACCGGCTTTCCGCAATAAAGGTGGAACTCGATAAGCTTGTCTATGATTGGGCCGCAAGGAGCGAGGAATTAACCAAGTTAGCCTGAACAGCGCCGAACTTTATAATCGTACTTTTATCTCCTCCCTTCCCTCGAATCCGCGCTCCAGAACAATTTCGTCCGGAGCAAGTCGAAAAAGGAGCGTTCTTTTCTTCGAAGAAGATGTAGCCGGCGAGGCGAGGCGCGAACAACGATTTCCGCAGGCGTCGAGACCACAATTTGCTCCTGCCCATCTGCGACGACGAGGACCCGTAACGTGGGCGATGTTTCCTCTCGGGTTTCCTCGGCACGTGCGCGTACGCGAACCGTAGCGCCTTCCGGTACGATAACGGGCCGAACATTCAGCGAGTGCGGCGCAATCGGGGTGATGAGCATTACGGGACTGTTTGGCTCTACGATCGGCCCGCCGGCACTGACCGCATATCCCGTCGATCCGGTTGGCGTCGCGACCATTATGCCATCGGCGCGGAGAACGCCCAGCAGCGCGTCACTGACATAAACTTCCAACGTGAGCATTCGAGTCGAGCCATAATTATCGATCACTACTTCATTGAGCGCGTCCAGAGTAAATTTCGAGGCGGTGCTTCCTTCTCGCGAGGGATCGAGATTATCTTGCTTCACAAAGAGCGCCTCGCCCGAGTCGCAGCGAAGGCTGGCTTGAAGCATCAGCCGCTCCTCATTTACAAGCGAGCCACTGCCTAACTCATCGAACAGTGCGTCGATCTCTTCCGGAGGATGCTCCGAAAGAAATCCGAGCTTGCCGGCATTCACGCCGATAAGCATCGTGGGAGATGTTCGCCGCGCATCCAGATTCGCGCGCGCAATTGCGCGGGCGGCAAGAAGCATCGTACCATCCCCCCCGATCGAGACGATCACATCGCTTGCCTTCGCCAAAGATTGGAGGGACTCCGCGACTTCACATCCTGCCGGCCGCTCGAACGAAGCCATCTTTTCCGTGAGTAGGAGCTTCGCATTAGGAAACGTGGAGGAAAGTTTTGCAAGCACACGAGAAAGCGTCGCTCGGACGAGCGCGGGATTTTCGTGGCCGATAATGCCGATGGTCTTCATGCGGATCGCAAATGTTGCCGCTTTGCAGCCGTTAGGGTATTTCTCAGCAGCATCGCGATGGTCATGGGTCCAACGCCGCCGGGTACGGGCGTAATCGCACTGGCTCTCATCTTCACATTCTCGAAATCGACATCGCCCACGAGCCGCGAGCCGGATGCTCGCGTCAAGTCCTCGATTCGATTGATGCCGACATCGATGACCACGGCGCCTTCGCGCACCATCTGTGCTGTGATCGCCCGCGGCACGCCCATAGCGGCGATGAGAATATCGGCTTCGCGTGTAATCTCGTCAAGCTTTTCGCCAGCACCGGAATGTGCCAGCGTTACGATAGCATTTGCCTTCGAATTCTTTTGCGCAAGTAAAAGCGCCAATGGTTTCCCCACCAAATTCGAGCGGCCGACGATAACAGCATGTTTTCCAGAAACTTCGATATTCGATCGAGCCAAAAGTTCGATAACACCCGACGGTGTGCAGGGAGCGAAGTAATAGCCTTTTCCGATCGAGAGGCGCCCGGCATTCAGCGGATGAAATCCATCGACATCTTTTTCCGGCGCGAGTAGTTCGATCACCCGCTCCTCGCGTATCTGCTTCGGCAGCGGGAATTGCACGAGGAGGCCGTGCGTCGCGGGATCCTCATTAACGTTTCGGATTATATCGAGCAGCTCGTATTCTTCCGTTTCAACGGGCAGAATGCGTGTCTCATGCGAAAACCCTGCTTCTTCCGCCGCGATACCTTTGTTGCGAACATATACTTCGCTTGCGGGATTATTGCCGACGAGAATAAATACGATCCGCGGACGAATCCCCTCCTTGTCAAAAAACTGCGCGGCTTCCATCCGCACTTCCTCGCGGATTTCCGCGGCAACGCGCCGGCCATCGAGCAGTTTCGCTTCAGGCATTCGCGCTATCTCCCGCTAAATTTTCCACTAATTCGGCTTCTTCACTTGCCGCCACGAGCGGCTTGGTTTCTGAATCTTTGGAATCGGTCGATGTGCTGGCTGGCCGCGACCTTTCAAAACCCGGAAAGAGAAAAGGCTCGATTTCGAGCGCCGCGCCAGTAGCCACATCGACCGTCAGGCTAACGCCGGCGATGCGGATACCTTCGGTAGCAATTTCGTACTTATATGGAGTTTGATTGACAAATCGCTTCACGGCAACGTCGATCTTCATGCCGATCACGCTTTCATACGGCCCACTCATACCCACATCAGAAATATAGGCAGTGCCACCGGGAAGGATTTGGGCATCGGCGGTCTGAACGTGGGTATGGGTGCCAAACACGGCGCTCACTTTGCCATCGAGATAACGGGCCATCGTTTGTTTTTCCGCCGTGGCTTCGGCGTGCATATCGACGATAATGATTTGAGAGCGCTCGCTTACTTTATCAATTGCCCAATGCGAAACATGGAACGGGCAGTCGATCGTCTGCATGTAGGTACGGCCCTGCAAATTGATGACACCAATCGCGACGCCGCTCTTCGTTTCTCCGACTGCGTAACCCGCACCGGCATTCTCGCGAGGATAGTTTGCCGGTCGAAGAATGCGCCGGTCTTCAGCCATAAGGCCGCGCGCGTCCCATCTATCCCAGACGTGATTGCCCGTGGTAATGATCTTCGCACCAGCGTTAAATATTTCCGCTGCCTGCTTTTTCGTCAGCGACTTCCCTTCCGCGACATTCTCGCCATTGACAATGATAAAATCGGAGGCATACTTTTGCGCGAGCGTTGGGAGCATCTTCACGACCATCGCGAGCGCGCCTGTGCCGACGACATCGCCAATGAAGAGAATCCGAATCGAGGCTGGTTGAGGTGTTTCAGACATAGTAGCAAGGTAAACAGAACGAACCGGCGGTTCGTCCCGCACAGGCAAGGCAGCAGCCGGTCGTGGTTCACCTTGGACTGTGGGCTTGTCATTCCCGCGAAAGCGGCGGCCGAGCCTCACATAATTTCGGTGACGCAAGATTCTGGATTCCCGCTTTCGCGGGAATGACAGAAAAGTTTTTTGCTCAATGCTGAATCATAAAATGCGCAGACTGCACCGATCCATCCGTACATTGGACGCGCGCGAGATACGCGCCATTCGACAAATCCTTCACCCACAGCAGCGCATCGCCCGTATGCGTAGCAATTTCGAAGGAGCGGACCATCCGGCCCGTAGCATTATAGAGGAACACATGATTCGCGGGACGACCGACCGAGAGCGTCACATTATCCGAAGCGGGATTCGGAAAAAATTGAATGCCGGAAGACGCGCTCGAAACCAATTTCGAAACGGAGGAAGAAACCACTCCAGAGGCGATCGCTTCTCGCTCTCTGCCACCGGCGGATACAGGCGTCGAACCACCCGCATAAATACTATCGATCGGCAACTGCGTTTTAACAATGCCAACACCCGACGCGATCCAGTCCGTTTCGGTATCGATTAAGTGACCGAGAAAGCCGCCAGCAAGCGACAGATCGCCAATGAATTCGAAACGATAGGCCGTATTATAGTTTCCTTCTGGAGTTTGAACGCTTTCTTTCCCCATAAATCTGCCCGTCAGAGTAATAAGAACAGGAACTGTATAGGTAGAATTGACGCTCAGAATTGGATAGGTAACGTCCTTCCCGAGTGAAGTTTTGTAAACATCCACCCATGCGTTCGGAACGTTGGTAACCCCGGCTGTTAGTTGAGATGGTATTTGCGAAGCGAGGAATGCGGTATCGGCGAAAACTTGGAGATCGCCAGCGGCTGTAAAAGCATAGTAAAGGGTGTGAACACCCGTGGGGTCGCCCTTCCCGAGCGAATCGAGGACAACCGATACATTCGACATACCCTGAAACGTCGGAAGTACGCCAATAACGGTAAACGAAGAGTGGCTTAAGACAGCCGGCGCATGGGAATAGGCCGTATCATATTGATTGTACGATACATATTGCCCCATACCCAGCGGCATAATATCCGAGACGAGCACCGGCTGCGCGAAGAGCGAGCCGAGAGGGGAAGCAAAAAAAGCGGCAACAAAAAGGGAACGGTAAATGGGTTTCATGCGACAATCCTCCAAAAATGGTTTTAATGACGACGTGAGGAAACATGGGTCGTCGCAAATGAATTCTCTGAGAATGGATTCTCGCGCGTTCAGTGTTTAGAAAACTTTGATCAAGTCCGTTTCCACCTCATTGCTTCATCACACCGAATGTGACGAAGCAGTCCGTTGTAATCTCAACGGATTGCTTCGTCGGACGAATCTCCCTTCGGTCGATTCGTCCTCCTCGCAATGACATTAAACAATGACTTAGTCAAAAAATCAATCCAGAAAATCCATCCAATCCGCGTAATCCCGGTTCTATGCCATACGAATTATTTCTTGCCCGCCGCTATGCATTTTCGAGGCGGCGCGAGAATTTCATCACGATCATCAGCATTCTTTCGATTGTCGGCCTGGCGGTCGGCACGGCGGCGCTGATTATTGTTCTTTCGGTCTTCAATGGATTTTCTTCGGTGGTCACGAATATTTATGTGAGCTTCGATCCGCATGTGCGTATCTCGGCCCTCGTCGATACTTCCAACTCCGCTGCCTCATCGGTTGTAACGAATGCCGATAGCGTTATCCGCATCATAAAGCAAATCCCGGAAGTCACTGCTGCGGCGCAGGCCGTGCATGGAAAGGCGGTGCTCGTTCATTACACGCTACCGAAGGTAATCGACCTCACCGGCATTTCCGATTCGGATGCTCGCGCGGTTTCGGGGCTGGCGAAGAGCATGCAGTCCGGCAAACTGATACTCGATTCGAATAGCATTGTCGTCGGACAAATTCTTGCCGATGAACTTGCCGTGCAACTTGGCGATAGCCTTGAAGTCTACAGCCCTTCGGGGCTCGAACGGATCCTAACGGAACCCGTCACCCCACGAATGCGCAAGCTTATCGTGACTGGAATTTTCGCCGCTAATAACAAAGACTACGACGCCCTGAATGCCTACACCAGCCCGGAAGCAGCGCGCGATCTTTTTAATATTCCAGAGAATACAGCAACCAACATTGACGTGCGGTTAACGGACGTAAGAGACGCCAACGACGTGAGGGATAAAATTGGAAAAGCGATTGGACCAGGTTACAACGTCCAATCCTGGTATGACTTGCACACCGAGCTTTATTCGGTCATGCAGATCGAGCGATGGGTTGCGTATATTATTTTGTTTCTCATCGTCGGCGTGGCGGCATTCAGTATTTTCAGCTCGCTTACGCTTACAGTTTTCGAGAAGCAGCGGGATATCGGCCTGTTGCGCGCGCTGGGCAGCCCCATTATCGGGATTCGAAAAATTTATTGGTATCAAGGGACGCTCGTCGGTCTGCTTGGAACGGTTACGGGATGCCTAATCGGCCTCATCGTTGTCGTATTGCAGCAGCAGTATGGATTTTTTCCGCTCGATACGACCGTCTATATCATTTCGTCGCTGCCCGTGGAATTGCGGTGGCAGGATTTTGTCTCTGTGGGCGTTGGCGCGATGGCGCTGACGATGCTCTGCTCGCTCTTCCCCTCTCGCCGCGCTGCGAAAGTCGATCCGGCCGTTGCGCTGAGATGGGAATAATTCAGCCTTTCCCGACAAATGCGAAATTCAGCATTCGATATACTAATTTCGCCGCGAGATAGCTGGCATGCCGCGCGTGCGGATCGGGACTAAGTTCGACGACATCGAAGCCGACGATCCGCTTCCCTGCCCGGTTCAATGACCGAAAGATTTCCATCGTTTCGTTCCAAAAGAATCCGTCCGGTTCCGGCGTTCCGGTCGAAGGCATAATTGCCGGATCGAAGTAATCGACATCGAAGGTCACGTACACTTCCTTCGATGGCAAGGCGTTGGCAACTGCTTTTTGCCAATCCTTGCCATGCTCCCCTTTCCGAATTCGAGTGGCATAAAACGTTTGTACGCCCAGTTTCTTTGTATAGTCAAATTCTGCTTTTTCCTGCGCGCGAATTCCAACCTGAACGACGCGCTTCATTGGAAATCCACTATCCGCTACGCGAGCCATAAAGCAGGCATGGCTATAGGGCGTGCCGGAATATTCCATCCGGAGATCGGAATGCGCATCGAAATGGAGCACCGACAGTTTTGGATAATGTGCATAATGTGCTAAAATTGGCGCAGTAGAAATCGTATGCTCCCCTCCTAAGGTGATGACGAATTTGCCGCTGTCGATCGCTTTTGAGACCGCCCGTTGTAAAAAATCGAGCATCGGCTTTCCTGTTCGCTTACCAAAATCGAGGGGCGGCAGCGTGGCAATTCCTGCTTCGAAACAAAGTTCACGAAACGTCTCATCGTCAAGGAATTCAACATAATGCGAGGATTGGAGAATGGCTTCTGGACCTTTGACCGTCCCAGCGCCGTAGCTTACGGTTTTTTCGTAGGGCGCGGAGAGGATAACGACTTTGCTCGTATCATACGCACTCGATTGCTTTGGTAATGCAAGAAAATTTTTCGAAGTTGGAAGTACTTTCATTTCAAATACTAAAGATCATTTATCACTGTCCAAGAACCGTATCGTGTAACCAATGTCGATCGTCCGTTCGTGGATAATCGGTGGTGTAATGCAGGCCTCGGCTTTCTTTTCGGCGTATCGCGGAGCGGACAATAAGCAGCGCAACTTCGGCAACGTTTCGAAGTTCCAGGAGGGGCACGGTTACTCGGGTGCGGCGATAGTATTCTTCGATCTCCCGGCGAATAAGGAGAAGCCGGCGGTGGGCGCGTTCGAGGCGGTAATTACTGCGCACAATGCCGGCGTAATCCCACATTAGCTCCTGCACTTCACGCCGGTCGTGCGCAATATAAATCCACTCTTCGGCATTTTCGGTGCCGGATTCATCCCATTCCTTGATACTAATTTTTTGACCCATTGCCTTATCGGCTCGAACCCGATTCGCCAAATGCATGGCCGCGCGGCGTGCCCACACGAGCGATTCGAGCAGAGAATTACTCGCAAGCCGATTCGCGCCATGTACACCGGTCATCGAAGCTTCCCCGGCTGTATAGAGCCGGTCGATATTCGTTGTTCCATCGAGACTGGCTACGACGCCACCGCAGCTATAATGCGCCGCCGGCACCACCGGAATCGGCTGCTTCGTAATATCGATGCCAAGTTCTTTGCACCGTTTATAAATACTTGGAAATTCGTGGCGAATCGACTTGGAACTCCGATGCGAAATATCGAGATAGACATAGTTATCGCCGCGCCGCTTGAGTTCGGCATCAATGGCGCGAGCGACCACATCGCGCGGTGCAAGCTCCATTCGAGCAGGATCGTAGCCTGTCATAAAACGCTCACCTGCCAAGTTAAGAAGCACTCCTCCTGCGCCACGGACCGCCTCGCTAATAAGAAAAGAATTCGCCTCGGGCGCATAAAGTGTCGTCGGATGAAATTGCAGGAATTCCATATTGCCGATCTTTGCGCCTGCCCGATAGGCCATCGCAACACCGTCACCGGTTGCAATCAGTGGGTTCGTGGTATGAAGATAAACTTGTCCCGCCCCACCGGTCGCAAGCATGAGAGCGGAATGGGCTCTGCAAATTGCAACTTTGCCACTTGCCTCATCGAGAATATAGGCCCCATAGCAAGTCAGTTTTCCATTTTTTTTACCTTTGAACTCCTTTGGTGAACTGCGTTTGCGCTGGTGATCGGTCAATAATTCGACAGCGAAATGATTTTCCAGGATCGTGATCCGTGGGTGCTGTTGCACGGCATGAAGCAGCGCGCGTTCAAGTTCCCGACCGGTAAAATCGCGAGCATGGACAATACGGTTTGCGGAGTGACCTCCTTCTCTGCCTAAATGAAGTTCGCCTACCCGCGTCTTCGAAAATTGCGCGCCGAGAGCGATCAAGTCGCCAATTCGTTCGGGACCTTCCTTCACGAGCACGCGCACAGCGTCCTCATGGCAAAGCCCCGCGCCAGCAATAAGCGTATCCTGCACATGGGCTTCGAGGGAATCTGAATCCCTCACTACGCTGGCAATGCCGCCCTGGGCATAGTTCGTGTTCGATTCGGAGCGTTCTTTTTTCGTTACGACGAGTACCCGCATGCCGGTATGCTCCGCAACCGTGAGTGCGAAAAAAAGTCCGGCGGAGCCGGAGCCGAGCACGAGAACGTCTGTTTCCGTAATGGTCTTGATGTAGTGAGAACACCGAAAAAACAAAAAGCCCTTCCGAAGAGAGGGCTTTTTGAAGAATGGTAACGAAGTGCTTAAAAATACACGTCGAGATGAACGCTGCCACCCGTTGCAAGCGCTATCGTAGTAGCCGACTGCATGTCCGTTGTTACGGATGAACCAGACTCCGATGGCCCCGTTGTCGATGCGCTGGTCGAAGAGAACCCAAGCGACAGTTCACCGCCCAGGCAAAGGCCCGGTGTAAAGAACCAATCGAATCCGGCGATAGCGGCAACTCCGAATACAGAAGTGGTTGACTTTTCATCTGCGGCGCCCGATCCTCCGTTATCCCTGGAAGAACTTCCAAAGGATACTTCCCCACCTACATACGGAGATGTAGAATAGAGCGGACGGAAGTGCGCTTGTATCCCGGCCCCGATGCCAAATGTTGTCATGCTTGGCTTCGCGCTGACGGTACTTGGTTGAGTTGTATCGCCGCTCTTCGTGTTTAAGCCGGCAAGAATGAACAACGCCATGTCATCGGAAATGAAATATTTCATTCCCACGGCACTTCCAAACGGTCCGACCGCTGGCCCGCTAAAGCCAAACGTACCAATGCCAGCTAATTCGAATAGCATGGCAGCACTGCCTTTTTGTGTCAGCGGTTTGTTAACATCTTTAGCCCCATCCTGCGCCTGCGAAGTGCAGGCCATACCGAACACGAACGTAAGAACAAATGCAAAAGCAACGATCTTTGAAAAAGAGCGAGCCATAGTTTTATACCTCCAATGATTATGTTAATGCTTCAGCCTGGGACTCGGTCGAGTTCAAGGCCGGAGATCGTGCCTCCCTGCACGAACCTCAACAACAAAAATAGCAATTCATGGAGGTATTGTCAAGTGTTATTACCAAATTGTTAATAACTTTCTTGCTCATAGCAACCTAAAGCTCCACTGCTCTAAATCCCTTTCCTGTATCTTCCAGTTTGATGAAAGGACTGAGAGGATCATGTTCCAAAAATAGAGTCCAATGTTCTTCAAAGGCTTCTGGAAGAATCCCTCGCTTTTCTTCAAGGGTGGTCAGTGGGAAATTGTCGTAGCCCATGATCCAGGGAAGGTTAATATGCGCTTTGGTCGGAAAAAGATCGGCGGAAAAGAAGAGACTATTGCCCGCACCATCGGAGATAAGCGGTAGTTGCTGGGCTCGAGTATGGCCATTAAAAAGTTTAAGATCGATGCCTGGAAATATCTCGCCAGGACCGTCGAGTTCTTCGAGCATTCCATTTACTGCAATCGATTCCCAGTCCTGCTTTAGATAACTGGCGCGGTCTTTATCGGTAGGGTTTCTCGCCCAATTCAAATTCTCTTTTTGTACAAATACTTTCGCATTGGGAAACGTAGGGATAAGCTCCCCGTTATCGGATTTCGTCACCAGACCTCCGCAATGATCGAAGTGGAGGTGGGTTTGAATGACATGGGAAATCTGTTCTGGTTGTATGTTATGCTCAGCCAGAGAATTTATTAAACTCCATTTCGAATGATCGAGTTTATAGATCGCCCGAGTTTTTTCATCATACTTATCGCCCATACCAGTATCGACGAGGATGTTCATTCCATTCCCTTGAATGAGCAGGATGCGCAGCGCCATGTCTATCCGGTTCTGCTCATCGGCGGGATTCGTGCGGCTCCACAAATTTTTTGGGACAACGCCGAACATCGCGCCGCCATCGAGGGCGAAACGGCCCGTCTCAATTAGGGAAAGATTGTAAGGGCCAATAATCATGCAAGGAAAAGGATGAATGATGAGATAACTTAGTTCATCATTTAAGATTCTTTTATCGTTTTCGTCCTGGATCGACCTCATCCAGCCACTTGACCTTTTGTTCAAGTTGCTCCTTCGGCTCGACCCAGTTTGGATCTGGGACGCAGCAATCGACAGGACAGACCGCCGCGCACTGCGGCTCATCGTGGAAGGTCACGCATTCCGTGCATTTATCGGGCACGATATAGAAATAGTCCGAGGAGAAAAATCCGACGGCTCCGCTGGGCGCGGGATCGGTCGCCGTGAAATTTTGGCCTCCCAGGGTCCAGTTTGCACCTCCTTCATAGATCGCATTATTGGGGCATTCCGGCTCACATGCACCGCAGTTGATGCATTCCGTTGTTATCATGATGGCCATTCTCGAATATCTCCTTTACTGTTATGACAAGAAACTAAGGTGGCGATGCTCGCGATTCGAATACTAACAGTCGTTAGTTTCGGCTCACCAGAAACAACAGCGAGTCGCGAATAAGAGTTTATGGAAATTATGGAATCCGCCAAAGGGAACGCGAAAACTACGCCTCCCGTTAACCACGCCCTCAATTAAGAAGCGTGATGGATTCTCTCGTTCTTAATTCTCAATGCTTCATTCTTAATGGATTTAGGGCCTATAGCTCAGTTGGTTAGAGCGTCCGCCTGATAAGCGGGAGGTCAGTGGTTCAACTCCACTTAGGCCCACAGAGGACAATTTGGAAATAAGAATTGAGAATTAAGAATAAACGAAATGGTTATAGATTCGATGAAGAAGAGTTCTTAATTCTTAATTCTCAATTCTTAATTGTCGGACGGGCCCGTAGCTCATCTGGTAGAGCGGTAGATTTGCATTCTACAGGTAAGGGGTTCGAGTCCCCTCGGGTCCACTCCCTCTTGCTAAAGGGTTCGAAATAGTATAGATACTTCCGAGCCGATGTTCTTTCTATTTAGCCCTAACTTTTAACTAAAACGCTTCTGCGGCCAATCTTTGTCCGCCAGAATTCCTTGGCTCGTTTGGCAAAATGAGTTGGTCGCTCCACGGCGGCGCGCCAGGTCAAGCCGATGCCGATCAATAATAGAATAAAGTCTCCACCCCACATTCCCCAGAATGGTGTAATGACCGCCCGATCGGCAAGTTTCTCTCCACCGATCAAAAAAACCCAATAGAGTACGAAAAATCCGATCGAAAGCCCCGTTCCCGCACCGACGCCGCTCCGTTTTGCGAGCGCGCCGAGAGGCACACCAATGAGCGCAAAGATAATACAGGAAGCCGGAATCGCATATTTTTTATGGGTCTCGACGAGATAGTTATCCATATCATCCTGCGTCTGTGAAATGCTTGCCTCGTCGTTTTGGATGTTCATGTGCTGTGGCGCAAAAATCTCTCGCATCCGCTCCTTGAGAAGAACCGGCTTTGAAGCGGACGAAATATTTGCTGGAAGCGGTGATGAAAAACTGGTGAGTTCGGTAGCAAACGCCATAAGGTGCTGCTTCAGGGAAGCTATCTCTCGTGTTCGCGAAACCTCATCCGCATGAACCCGCGTCATAAGATCGTGAGCAGAAAGTTCTCGCCCACTGCGTTCCGATTCTCCCTCATGCATAAAATCATATCCGCTGGTTGGAACCTGGACAATGTACTCCCCAAAATGTCCACGGCGGTAATCCATTGGCTGCTGCGTCAGCACTTCGTGCAGTTCCCCATCGTGGAGTGTAAGAATAATATTTCGAAAGTCCGGTGTGAAGGCAAGATGTCCCGTCTTTGCGGTCAATACACGGGATTGACTCGGAGAAGAATGATCGTAAATCGTGACATCGCCAAGATCATTCGTCCGGGAATTCACTCGGCGCGCAAGAATTGAATATCCTGGAATTTCGTCATTGGTGGTGAATGTGCCCGGCTCGATGATGAGCGACGGTTTCTTTTGATTAATATCTGTCATTAAGTCCTTCGCTCGATGGTTCGCGTCTGGTAGAATGATATTGTTAAATTGGAGATCGAAAAGAGCAACGAGCATGCTCAGGACAAGTATCGGAAAAATCATGCGACCCAGGCTGACACCCGCGGCCTTCATTGCGGTCAATTCGTTAGCAGCAGCCATCGAGCCAAAGGCCATCACTCCCGCGACGAGTACCGCCATCGGAACGGCAAGCACGACCATCCATGCAAGGTTAAATATAACGAGCTCGACGATCGTCCATAAACTCAAGCCACGGCCCACGATGCGGTCAATGAACCGCATTAGGAATTGGAGAAGGAAGACAAACATAATAACCGAAAGAGCCAAAACAAATGGCACCACGGTTTCTCGGACGATGTAGTCCCACACTAATATGGAAAGCTTCCACCAGCGGTGAACGATGCGCGACGAATTCTTCATTGCTATGATGTTACACAAACCTTCCGTAAGAATAACTCCTTACGAGCTTCGAAGATCTGGAAAGGTTGAGCGAATCGTACCTTCTTAATTGCTGTTTCACACCCTCTCACAACATGGCACATGGACATAAAAGATAAAAGCATTCTCGTTTTAGGCGGGTTCGGACTCGTCGGGCAGGCGGTCATCAAACGCATTATGCGTGCAAACGATGGCTCCGAGCAACCGGCTCATATTGTCATTACTTCTCTCGGCCGCGCCGAGGCAGAATCGGCCGTCGAGTACTTCCGAACCCTTTACAAGGGAGACCAAACGACTTTCGAGCCATTTTGGGGCAATCTTTTCGTCCGAGAGGAATGGAAAGAATTATCGCGCGAGGCTATTCTCAGCGATTCCGAAAAACGACAAGAACTTATCGGCGACATCTTAGGCGATCTTACCGAATCGGTTATTACTTCGAGCACGCTCTATAATGCTCTCGAATGGGCACGACCCGATGCCATCATCGATTGTATCAATACCTCCACAGCATTCGCCTACCAGGATTTGTTTAGCATGGGTCAACGCGTCCGTGCGAGTTTGCATCCACAACCCCTTAACCCCCTCTTTGAAAAGGAGGGAGAGACGGTCGAACTCGTCGAGCGGTTGCTGGCGAGCCTCTATATTCCTCAGCTTATTCGACACGTACAGATTCTTCATCGGGCTCTTATCGATTTCAATGTGCGCGCTTACCTCAAAGTAGGTACGAGTGGCACAGGCGGCATGGGCCTGAATATTCCATTCACCCACTCGGAGGAGCGTCCCTCGCGAATGCTGCTTGCGAAGTCCTCCCTGGCCGGCGCGCATTCCTTACTGTTGTTTCTCATGGCGCGTACCCCACGAACGGCGGAAATTGTAAAAGAAATTAAACCGACCGCTACCATCGCATGGAAGGAGATCAAGTATGGCCCCATTCGAAAAAGCGGAAAGCCCATCGAACTGGAAGACGTAACAATCGAAGATGCCGAAGTGCTTAGTTCTCATCTTGCTTTATCGAAGCCCTCTGCCAGTAGTTCTGGAACATTCCTCGAGTCGGTGTATATCGATACGGGTGAAAATGGAATTTTTTCGAAAGGAGAGTTCGAGACGATCAGTGCCTTAGGACAGATGGAGATGGTAACGCCGGAAGAGATCGCCGAGAATGTTTTCCGCGAACTCATTGGCGCCAGCACCGGCAAGGACATTGTTTCCGCACTCGACGCATCCACGATGGGCCCTTCGTATCGGGCCGGATATCTGCGGGAATCCGCCCTGCGAATGATGACGGCGCTCGAAGAAGAGACGAAGACCTCAAGCATTGCCTTTGAAATGCTTGGACCACCGAGGCTCGCGAAACTACTTTTTGAAGCGCATCTCTTAAAACGCATCGCTAAAGATTTTGGCGGGGTGTTAAGTTATTCGTGTGAGGAATTATCTCAGAAAACAGAAACCATCTTACGGGAAGACTCCCGCCTGCGAAGTAATATTATTTCGATTGGAATTCCAATTTTGCTTGCCGATGGCAAGAGACTTGTTCGTGGAAAACAGATAAAAATCCCGGCGCGAGAGTGGAACGCCTCCAGCAATGCGCAACACCTGGTCGAACTCAACGATGAGCGGCGTGACGCTTGGGCTAAAGATGGATGGGTCGATGTGCGGCCGGAGAACATGGAAATTTGGAAAACTCGACTGGAGAATATTCGCGCTGAGGCCGAAGACCATGGGACTGGCTCCGAACCGGACCGCTCTCCCGCGTATTGGAATAATTTTGAATCGCTGGACGAAGGACGTCTCGCAGCATGGATTTTCACATTCGAGGAAGGTGGGGAGCGGATCAAGCGGTAAGCTCCGGGAGATCATCTACATAATAGGCATTAATTTTTACCCTGCCGAAGCACGAATGCTCTTTCACTATTCCGGGTTAAATCTACCGAATTTCGGGATTCGGCTTTAAATTGTTGTATATTTGCACTCTATAAATGAAGAGCCTCCTGGTTATTGTTGCTGGATTAGCCATCATTACCGTCCTCGGCTTCGATTATGCTGCGGGCATCGACACATTTTCCGCGCGGCCGGATGGCGATGGTATCACGCTCGAATGGCACTCGCAAGCCGAGACGGGTATTACGAATTATACGGTCCAGCGTTCTGAAGTTCAGACTCCCGACGATTTTCAAAATATCGGAAACGTTGCGGCCACGGGCAGCTATGCATATTACAAGTTTCACGATTCCCCAGTCGGCGCCTCTCCGCTTGCCGGTCGGAATGGAAACGTAAAGCCACTTTCCGACGCGTTCCGCTATCGTCTCCAAATTAATTTGTCCAGCGGCGATCTCAGCTACTCCCAAACCGTCAGTGTGACCAAGCCCTCCAGTGGCGTGCGGCGAACGTGGGGGATGATTAAAGAGATGTTCCATTGATATACTCGTTCGGGACGAAATGATATTTCACCCCCGAACACGGAATGCCATTTTGCTTTCCATCTTAGATGTTGAGGAACGGGTGGATTCGATGTGGAGTTTAGTTTTATGGAAGAATATTAGGCTTTGTTCACCATGAAACTGCTATTTACAATCCTGCTTTGCGGTTCGCTCTTCACGGCTTCCGCCTACGCGCAGTTCAATAAGGCGAACCTCGCTACCAAGCTCGGGCTCGATTCCACTATTTTTACCCTGACGCTCGATGCGAAACATCCTCCGAAGCCCGGACAGCCGTTCAAAGCAACGATCCACGTTGCGCCCGGAGCGGACTGGCACGTGTATAGCTCGAAAATGACGAGCGATGGCGGCCTTACCCCGCTTACCCTAAAGGTGCCCCCCGAGATTTCAGAGTATTTTGAAATTTCGAATATCGACGAGTCGGGCGCGCTTCGCACCAGTTACGATTCGAACTTTATGGCCGTTACGATGGCGCATTACACGCCATTCGATCTTATTGTGACCATGAAAGTATTAAAGAAAGCGGATAAGGAAGTCCCCTTCTATCTCCTCGTCCATTACCAAACCTGCACCGAGACGATGTGCATGCCGCCCCGGACCTTCGCAGTGCCGATGACGGTGCTGGGACAAGGGCCGCTGAAACTCAAACTTGCCGAATCCTACCTATACTCTCCACGTAACGTTAAATTAGGTTGAAGACTGCACTTACATCTTGCGTGCTGTTATCAGCTCTGCTTTTTGGCAGTGTGCGGAATGTTCATGCGCGCGATCCGAAGATTGGAACGAAGCTCCAGCAGGATTCCTCCATTTTTACAATGCAGTTGGCAAAGGGAGCGAATCCTACCGCCGGTAAAACATTTGACGTAAAAATCCATGTGGATGTTCGCAAACATTGGCATATTTGGAGTTCAACGATGTCCGATGAAGGCGGCCTCGTACCATTATCGATTAAGATACCCGATAGCCTCAAAAGCTATTTTACCCTTGTAAAACTGCGAGAGTATAGCAAGCCGGAAATAGCCTATGACTCTAACTTCCAGCAAGTTACAAAGGCCATTCATACTCCTTTCGATCTTGTTGCAACAATTAAAGTCAAGCGAAATTCGAATTCTCTTGTCCCTCTTTACATGTATGTAATTTATCAGACATGTAACGAAATTCAGTGTTTGCCACCAGCGAAGTATGAAGTTCCGATGACTTTTCTCGGCCAAAAGCCACTCATGCTCAAGATCGCTTACGGCATGCCCGATTCATCGAGCACTTCGATTGCCTCTGCGGATAGCTTATCGAACTCTACGCTGCGGAAAGATTCATCGGGAAGCATGGCCCCGTCAACGGGCGGCGCCGCAAGCCAACCGCCATCCGCGGCTCAACGGTCAGGCGCCGTGGCAAGCACCGATGTTTCCACGATCGCCGAGACCTCGATCTGGCAATTTATCCTGGCGGCGGCGGGCTTTGGGCTGCTGGCGCTGCTTACGCCTTGTGTTTTTCCGATGGTGCCGATCACGGTCAGCTTTTTCACCAAGCGAAATGCCGGCTCCAAAAAAGCAGCCGCGAAAGATGCCTTCCTTTATGCCGGCGGCATCGTCGTGACGTTCGTTCTTCTCGGATTTTTACTGTCGCTCATTGCGGGTCCGGCCGGCATCAATCAATTCGCCGCGAATCCGTGGGCCAATCTCGTTATCGCGGGGATTTTCATTGCGTTTGCGCTCAATTTGTTTGGCCTGTTCGAAATTGGAGTCCCTTCTTCCATTCTTTCGAAATTGAATAGCACCGCGCAGCAATCGAAGAACCGCATGTTCTCGGTCGTACTGATGGGCTTCGTCTTTTCGCTCACGAGCTTTACCTGCACGGTGCCGTTTGTCGGTACGCTGATGGTCGCGTTCTCTCGCGGATCGTGGTTCGTGCCGCTGATTGGAATGGTCGTTTTCGCGAGTATTTTCGCTGCTCCATTCTTCTTGCTCGCTCTCTTTCCAAATTTGATGAAATCACTTCCGCGCTCGGGTACGTGGATGAACAATGTGAAAGTGGTGATGGGCTTTTTGGAAGTCGCAGCGGCGCTCAAGTTTTTTTCCAATGTCGATTTGATTTGGTCGTGGCATTTCTTCTCGCGCGATCTCGTGCTTGCTGCTTGGATTGCCATCGCCATCGTTACCACCATTTACCTCCTCGGCCGCTTCCAACTTTCGCATGACACGCCGATCGATCACATTGGCGGCATCCGCGTTTTAATGGCCGTGACATTCCTTGCCGTGGGAATCTATTTATACACCGGATTGAATGGCCATCCCCTTGGACAGCTCGACGGTTTCTTGCCACCCACCGACAATGGCGAAATGGCGCAAGCCTCGATCGGCTTCTCCCCTAACGCGGGAACACCCGTTACGCAAATTACGGAACAATGGGTTCCCTCCTACACCGCGGCACTCGCCGAAGCGAAACGAACCGGCAAAAACGTTTTCATCGATTTCACCGGCTACACCTGCACCAATTGCCGCGCGATGGAGGCCACAGTCTTTTCACGCCAGGACGTAAAACAGATGTTCCAAAAGTTTATCCTTGCCCGGCTCTACACCGATAACGGTACGCCACTTAACGATTCGAACCGAGACTTGGAAGAGAGCCGCTTCAATACGATTGCACTCCCCTTCTATGTGATCGTTTCGCCGGAGGACAAGCCGCTTGCGACGTTTCCCGGCTTCACCCGCGATGCGGAATCGTTCAAGAGCTTCCTTATGCTGCAGAAGCAATCGGGAGGCCCTTCGGTCGCGATGTTGGGGCAATAATGAAGCTTTGTGAATCATTCTTGTTCTCCATCCCAACTTTCTTTCCTTAATTCGTTTTATAGCGGATGACTATGCCAGCCATCGCCCTTCATCCTTCGGAAATCCTCGAGGGACGCTTTACCGTGCGTCTTCGAACGGCCCACGCACGTCCAATCCTTACAGACGGTTCGATGGAGGCAACGTTGCATGCGGAAGGCCTGACCGATCCGCTCATCGAGCGCTATAATCTCACGCAGCCCATAGCCGTCGAGCATGCGCACCGCAGTTTTGCAGAAGCAGGTGCGGAACTGCTCATGACCAACACGGAGCATGCGAACCCGCTCACCCTTGCGCGGCATCATATTGCGGAAAAAACGTACGAGATCAATCGGAAGGGCGTCTGGCTTGCCCGCGCGGTAGCAAGCGATTTCGACGCCCTTGTTGCAGCCACGGTAGGACCAGTTGGAAAATTTCTCGCACCGATCGGCCCCTTGAAGCCTGAGGAAGTCCGCAAGGCTTTTCGCGAGCAAATTCTCGCGCTCGCCGATGGCGGTCCCGATGTCTTTATCCTCAAAAGCTTCATTGATCTCACGGAGCTCGAAATCGCAATTGAAGAAGTGCAATCGATCGCGCCGGAGCTTCCCATTATTGCTCAAAAAACATTTCCAGAAGATGGGGCGCTCCTCGCAACCGATTTCGCGCACAACGTTGCGAAACATCTTTTAGCCCATCATGTGGCCGTTATTGGTACCAATGGCACAGTCGGACCAAATCGAATGCTTTCCATTATTGAAGCATTCGCAGTTCCCGGCGTTCCCATTAGCGCACAGCCGGATATTGGAATTCCAACCCTCGTCGATGGGCATGCAATCTATCATGCCACGCCCGCATATCTTGGCGAAAGCGCGAGGCGGCTGGTGGAAGCCGGGGTTTCGATCATTGGCGCATGTGGCGGCGCGCGGCCAGAACATATTCGTGCCATTCATGATGCAATTAGTGGCATTCCGGCCGGCGAAATTAAAGTTCAGAAAATCACCGTCAAGTCCGAACAGCGCAATGGCAACGCGGATGATCGCTCATCCACTGAAGAGAATTTCTCGCAATTTAAACGCAACCTTGGTAAGAAGTTTTTGACAACAGTCGAACTCGATGTCCCGCGCGGTCTGGATATGTCCAGCGTCACACAAGGCGCAGAGTTTCTTGCAAAAGCTGGGATCGATGCGGTGAATATCTCCGATGGCGCACGCGCCCGGCTTCGCATGAGTTCACTAACGCTTGGCCATATCGTGCAATCGCAGTGCGGTATCGAAGCGATTACACATTTGGCCTGCCGCGATCGAAATATGGTCGGACTTCAATCGGAGCTGCTTGGCGCGGACGCTCTCGGGGTGAGAAATATACTCTGCGTGACTGGCGACCCAGCGCAGATCGGTGACTATCCGTATGCCACGAGCGTGTATGATATTGATTCCATCGGGCTGATTCGCGCCGTAAAGTCGATGAACGAAGGTTGCGACTTAATGGGCAATCCAATTTCCGGCGGCGATATTAATTGCACCCATTTCCTTATCGCATGTGGATGCAACCCAATTGCGGACGATATGGAACGAGAAGCCTCGCGGCTTGAGCGTAAGATTGCTGAAGGGTGCGAAGTAATCTTCACACAGCCGCTCTTCGAAATGAAAGCTTTGGAGGAATTCCTGGATGTGATTCGGCCTTTTCAGGGCAATGCGAAAATAATGCTCGGCATACTTCCGCTTCGAAGCAAGCGGCATGCGGAATTTCTGCATTACGAAGTTCCTGGTATGTCGATCCCCGATTGGATTCACGAGCGGATAGCGAAACGAACAACCGTCGAAGACCAAAGTGCCGAAGGGGTTGCGCTCTGCGTTGAATTCTTGAAGGAGGCAAAATCGCTTGTCGATGGAGCTTATTTCATGCCCCCGTTTAAGCGATACCAAATGGCGGTAGATATTTTGGAAAGGATTGGATGAGCACGCCGCGCGTTGGAATTGTTCTTGTGAACTGGAATAGTTACGAAGATACGTCCGCGTGTCTGCGTTCGCTTGCCGCAATTACCTACCCGAATACCGAGATCATCGTGGTAGATAATGCATCGAGCGATGAATCCGCCACGAGGCTTCATGCCGATTTTCCAGGAATTACGTTTATTCACTCGAAGGAGAATACCGGTTTTACCGGCGGCAACAACCTGGGAATCGAATATGCCATGGGTGCCCTGTGCGATCACGTCCTGTTGCTGAATAACGATACGTTTGTGCTTCCCGATTTTCTGGAGCCGCTCATCGCGCGCATGGAATCGAACCCCAAAATTGCCGCCGTGAGCGGGAAGATTTATTATGCTCCCCAGACGCGTGGCGGAGCGGACCGCATTATCTGGTACGCCGGCTGTTACCGCAAATGGCACATGGGCTATCACCATTACGGAGTCGAGGAAAAAGATATTGGCCAATTTGACACACCACGCGAGATTCCCTATGCCTCCGGATGCCTCATGCTTTTGAGGGAGAGCGCTTTGCGGGAAATCGGCGTTCTTTCGCCCGAATATTTTATTTATTGGGAGGAAGCCGACTGGTGCCATCGTGCGCTGGACGCCGGATACATCTGCATGTACGAACCGAAAAGCGTTATCTATCATAATTTTCGTAGTGCCGCGCTCGGCTACGAAACGCCATTTCACATGTACATGCAGTACCGCAACGCACTCATTTACGCGAAGAAGCATTATCACGGAGGCGCCTCGCTACAATTTTGGATGTTCTATCCTGTTTATATCTTATACAGGCTCCTGTTGGATATTCGGGCAAAAAATCTCCGTGCAGCGAAAGCAATTATTTGGGGAGTGCTCGATTATTTTCGGGGATTTCGTGGCAAACAAGGACTCGCCGAGCGAGGGTTCATAAAGTAATCATTTTTTTATCGTTTACAATCCTTCTTTCCCAACTAATGCCAACCTCACTCGTTACCGGCGCAGCCGGATTTATCGGTTCCCATCTCGTCGATGCGCTAATCGAACGCGGCCACTCCGTTGTTGCGTTGGACGATCTTTCGGGCGGCTTTCGCGATAATGTCAATCCTAAAGCGGAATTTGTCGAAGCAAGCTGCGTCGATCATGCGCGGCTCTCACGGCTATTCCAGGAACATGCCTTCGATTATGTTTTCCATCTTGCCGCATATGCCGCGGAGGGTCTTTCGCACTTCATCAAGCGGTTCAATTATACCAATAATGTGATCGGCTCCGTGAATCTCATCAACGAAGCCGTGAATCACAAGATCAAGCGATTTATTTTTACGAGTTCCATAGCGGTTTATGGTAAAAACCAGCTTCCGATGCGCGAGGACCTTACGCCCGCACCAGAAGATTCCTATGGGATTGCAAAATATTCCATCGAACTCGATCTCAAAGCTTCACATGAAATGTTCGGGCTGGATTATGTGATTTTTCGTCCGCACAATGTTTATGGCGAGCGCCAAAACACGGGCGATAAATACCGCAACGTCATCGGCATTTTTATGAACCAAACGCTTGCCGGCGAACCCTTCACCATTTTTGGCGATGGCGAGCAAAAACGAGCGTTCTCCTACGTTGGTGATATCGCTCCCGTCCTTGCCGAGAGCGCAACACACGACGGCGCGCGGAATGAAATCTTTAACGTGGGCGCCGACGCGGTTTATACTGTCAACACTCTTGCGACCGAAGTGATGAAAGCGATGGGCGGGAACGCGCCCATCAAACATTTACCCGCTCGTAACGAAGTTGTCGATGCCTGGAGCGACCACTCGAAAGTCCAGCGCGTTTTCGGTAAACAGCCAGAGACGCCGCTCTCCGAAGGACTTCGCCGCATGGCCGAGTGGGTACGTCAAAACGGCCCGAGAAAATCTAAACCATTTGAAGGCATCGAGATTGAGAAGAATTTGCCGCAGAGTTGGCGAAACCGTTGATAATAGGTATCGACAAGCGAGCGATAGAAGCCTTTGTTATTTTCCCAGTCGCATTCCGCACGCATGACCGTAGGAGTCATAATTCGAGCCACGCTCGCCAAAGCCATAGGAATAAACAGCCATAGGCGCTCCGCATTGAATGAGGTGTCGACCTTCCGGCACCTCGAATGTTAGAACCGTATTCTTACTATCGGGCGGCATATATTCATGCAGGGGTTTCATCCATGAGAAAATATTCCTATCCCCTGCATTCATTCCGTCTATTCGAAGGGAATAAAGTTTTGCCATTGGAAGAACAATATTTAAGTAATGTCTGAACTCCCCATAGGTGACCGAGGTGGTGGTCACTTCCCGAATGAACCGGTCATTTGGAATGACGAAGAGCATGAACGGATCCCCCACTTTCACTCGGTCGGCATTTGAACTTGTTCCATATTGAGCAATCAGTGCCGGCTTCGAAGTCGAGATGATGGCGTTATCGTGCAGCGTATCGATTTCATAGTAACTGCCCTGAGCAAGCATGGCAGCGGGCTTGCCATTGAGCGATACCTCTGTCGAATCCGAGCCGGCAATGATGCGTGCGACGTAAGAATTTTTGCCTTCGAATTTCGTGAGGATGAATTCCTGGCCCCAGTCCTCTTCGGGCGGTTCCATTTCGAGGAGCATATCACAAAAGGAAACGTCAGGTGGAACTTGTGCACATCGGTGACCTGTAAAAAAAGCGATCGGCTTGTCAGAATGGAAAGATGTTCCGGTCAGGTCATTGTCTAAATGTTTGAACGCCCCTTGAACCTGAAATGCCTCGCCGCGATTAAGCGGAATTTCGATGGTACGGCCTTTGGGCAATCCGCTCCGTGTGACTCCGGCGAGGTGAACGGTAACGAGTGTGTTGTTCTCTGTTGCTACGACTGCCGACTGAGAATTGAAGGACCCCGTATCATATTCCAAAGTCAAATAGCCAGCGGTCGTGTAACTCGTGCCGAGCAAATTGGTAGGTATTGCCGCGTAACTATCGGTGCTGGCCGGGCGATGAGAAACAACATAGAGTGTAATATCATGATCGCTCGTAACATGAAGCGATTTCGATTCCACTAATTCAGAGGAGTGAAATTCGATTTGCGTATCGATATCGATTTCGGAAGACGCGCCCGCCTCGATCGAAAAATTCAGGCGACTGCTATCCATTCCATTCACAATAAGACCATTCGCATGCTCTTCCGCAGCGATGAAGAGGGATAAATGAAGTGCCCTATTTCCTTCGACGAGGGCATTCTCTGGAAAGCAGACCCAGAAATCGCGACCGCGATAGCCCTGGGCGAAAAGCGACGTCGCGCAGAGAAGAAAAAGGGTGGTCGTAATAATACGCTGCATCGAAACGAAGCCAATTTGTCGATGAGCTAACCAAAATACTTCCAATGCAGTGCTCCAAAAATCGGGACTGGCATGTAACTTTGTGGAGAATTTGTGGTTATTCCTCCTTCATGCGTTACGTGCTTCTTCTGTTGATTTTGGTCGCTTCCTCCGCCGGAGGCATCGCTCTCGAGGCCCGGGCGCAACTCGCCGAAAAGGAATGGCAGAGCCTCGGCACGTTTCCCCGGGGCGTCGAGTGCATCTATTTTCTCGATCTCCCGGGACCGCCGCGCATCGGTTTCTTAGGAGATACGGGAAATGTTTTTCGCACGACCGATGGCGGCGTAACCTGGGTTTCAGTCCAGGATAACGATAGCATTCTTCCCTCCGACTTTACTTTCGCTAATTCTGATACAGGATGGTTCACTAATTACATTGCCGCCAAAATTGGCCATTCAGTTAGCACTGCCGCGCCAGCTTATAAAACAACGGACGGCGGTCTTTCGTGGGCGCCCCTCGTCGTTCCTGCGCCGGTTCCCACATCCATTTATTACAACCGTTCGAATGGTCTTCTGCTCCTAAGCGCGTGGGACGGAGCTGGGGGAGGTGAACTCTGCTCCTCCACCGACGGCGGCACAACGTGGAGCGTGCTGGCAAAAGGTGACCCCTACAATGGATTTGCGTTTATGAATGGTGACAGTGGTATCGTAACAGAACGAGAGACCGGGGCTTACCGAACAACTAACGGTGGTCTATCATGGGCGTTTGCTACAACGGTTCCCTACGAGACCTGGCAAGCAAATGCCGATACCGTTCGCCGAGTGATTTGGGAGTCCTGCGAGAACCGACCCAGTGGTACTTCCAACCTCTTTCAAACAACAGATTTTGGTGTCAACTTTTCGTTAGTCGGAACGATCCCGGCCATCACCGGCACAATGCGGGAAGGCTCTTGTGGAACGCTCTACATGCAAACCACTTCCGCTGCGGATAAAGGAACGCAGTCCATTCTGCGCTCGACCGATGGCGTGAATTGGATACCGTTGCGGGACCTTAATGGGAACGCTGGGCCGGCAAACCTTCTCGATACCCGATTTTATGTAAAAGGTGATTTCATATTCGCCGGCGGGATAGCGCCCGGTGACGATACGGCTCGCCTTTGGCGCTACGTCGAGGACTCTACGAAATATGGCGGAGACATCTTCACCGCACCCGTTGTCTCGACGAAGGATTTTCACATGATCTCGACTTCCTGCCTGGACCTCGATTCGTCCGTCTATGTGATTTATTTCGATGACTGCGTTCCCGCAATTCTCGTTTCCGCGAATCTTGCGCCAACGCCTCGGTTTGCTCTCAATCTGCGCGACTCTCTTCCACACGAAGCGAGCGGCTATTACCCGGTCACGATCGAGCACATTCCGAATGGCCGCTCATTCGACACGACCGAACTCTATCTGCACTATTATGCCGATGGGCAGGATTTCTTCGATACCGTTCTTGTAAGCGCGCAGTTGCTCGGCGCAGATGTCGCAGCGCCATTCGACATTGTCGTCAATGATGTGAAAAACGCAACCGTCGCGGGCGGCGATACGGTGCGCTTCACCATTCGTCTCACCGATTCTATTCCGGCGCGCGTGGGACTCGATTCGATCAGCTTTAGCACAAGTTTCGATGGCAATGTGCTTTCGTACCAATCCGCGAAAGCAATAGCACCATGGACTATGCTCGACGAGACCCACGGCGAAGGTACAACGAGAGTTACGCTTCGGCCGCCACCCGGTGTAATGGCAGACGCCAATACCGCCATTGCTAATATCTTTTACATCGCTGATGTCGCGCCGAATGCTTCAACCAGCTATGTCCTGAGCGATATTCTATTGAATAACGTCTCATTCGATGGATGCGCAGGAATCGCTTCGCTGCCGGTGCCGCCGGTTGTAACCGTCGCCGGGTGTGGCGATTCGATCTTGCGAAACGTTATGGCCGGAGAGCCGATCGTGCAGTTGTTGGACATCGAAGACTTGGGCGGCGAAATATCGATCCATTTGCGAAGCTCGGAAGATATTCCTCTGGAATTTGAAGTCTATAATGAAATCGGCAAACCGATGCAACGTTTCTCCTTCTTTTCCAAAAGCGGGGAATACGAGCGAGTCCCTGTTCCCGCCTCCGGTCTTCCGAATGGGCTTTATTTCATTAGCATCCGTTCCGGATCAGATGCGTTGGCTGCAGAGCACTTCATGCTGAGAAAATAAAGAATGTTGAATGATGAATATTTTCATCTTCATCATTCAACATTCAACATTCAACATTTTTCTCATTTCTCTATCACCAGTTTCTTCGTCACTACTTCGCCATTCGTTTCGAGGCGAAGGTAATAGGTCCCGGTTGGAAGCGCGGTAGCGTCGAGTGTGAAATTATGCTCCCCTGCCGAAACCATCTCATTCGCGACGTTTTGCACCGATTGTCCCAGCACATTCAGCAACACCATCTGCACACGGGTTGGAGTGCCTATGGTGAGCGTGATATCCGTCCGGTCGCGCAGCGGATTCGGCGCGATGGTAAGCGTGAGCGGAGCGATCGCCGATTGCGAGGATACAACCCCGGAAACCGCGCAGCTTAGCATGGAGTCCACCGAGGAAGCCGGAGCCGCGGTATGCAGCGTTCGGACATCCACATTGAACGGAGTGCCCGAGGCTTCACCGGTGTAAGAGACGATGAAGGTTAGCGGCGCTTCGGGTTGAATTGTCCCTCCAAACAAGGTCGCATTGCCTCCCGTAATAACCGGCGTGGACCAGGGAACAGCAATCTTAGCAGTTGCGACAGAAACCCCACTCGCAGGAATCACCTCGATGCTATCGATTGGACTGTTACCGCGATTTATAATCTTGATCGTGTCGAAGCAGTCCGCCATGTTCATCCGGTGCATGACACTATCGAGCACCACCGGCGGCGTGCAGCCTGCAATATTTTTTATCGTCGTATCGGTGATTGTGTTATTCGTTTTCGCTTCATAATCTATAAACGTCAGCGGCCACGAAGTATTAGGCAGCTTCGGTTCGATGCAGAAATAGAAAGTATCGGTTGCGCCAGGAACAAGGCCATTGCCATTGCTGGCGGTAAACTGAACTGCGCCGTTGCTCGGCGGGCTTGCGGCCCAGCCGGCACTGCTGGAAAGTCCGTTCGGAGAAAATACGCCATTGCTCGGGGGCATTTCAAAGAGCACAGATTTAATATTCGTCGGAGTTGGCTGATGCGCATTCTTGACGCGTACACGATAGCAGCAATCTCCTGCGGCTTCGACAAACACTGAGTCCGGCGTGGGTGGCGGGACGCATTTGAATGTTACTGTCCCGCTCGAAATCCCGGTCGAGCCGGTTGAATCGCTCCATTGGACGGTAATTAATTCACCAGGAGTCGAACCGTCAATAGCTGCCCCATACGCCCAAGTCAGTCCCGATGGTTGGGCGCAATTAGCCGAAGCCGTTTGGAAGGAAAGCGTTTGCGTGCCAGGACCAATATAACTCCAACATAAATTTGGCGTGGGCGGAGTGGGGCTGGACCAGGTCAAACCCGGCGTGGTAATATGGAGCACTAACTTATTGATCGTAGAAACGGTGAGATTCGCTTCGCCCGTATGCGAATTTTCGAGATTAAAATTGAATGCGCAGCCGCGGTTATTCGTCACTCGGAGGGTATCCTGGCTGGGATCCAGGGAACATGATGCGGGTGTCGCAGAAATACTCAAGACTGTATCGCGATCAATGAATGCACCAAAATTATCATGAGCCCAAAGGACAAAGGGAAAGGATGTAGCTGCCGGAGAGGCGAGTAGCGATACCATGAAATTATTCTGGGATGCAAGCGATCCGATGGGTTCTCCTGTGAAATAAGCGGAATAAGTCGATACGGAATCCAGTTTCCACCCAGCAGGCGCACTGATTCCCGAAGGCCGCATCGTGCCGAGATTTGGATCGAGCAATTGAATTCTGACAGAGCCAATGGGCGACCGAAACGCATTTTGATCATGCACCGTGAAATTGAATACCGGATCGCACAGAGGTGTTGAACTGATAGCAGTCAAAGTATCTGTTAAAAAACCTTGAAAACTTGTAGGAATAAGCTCGAATGACCCATTTGAAATGGTTGAAATTGGCGTACACGTATTCGCCGTAGCATTACCCGCGCTCCAGTTGATAACAACCGTCGAATCATAAATATTTACGAATGGGGTAACCGGCTGAAGCTGGAACTCGAAGTATTGGTCTGAATCGCCATGCGGGATAAAATAACTTGCATCGATCCAATATGCCGAATCTAAATTTTGGCTAATGGAGCCATCGCTGCAACTCACCCAGTTTTGTGATGCAGCCCGTGAACCCGGTTGAACATCGGCAGCCGCGAATCGAAAATTAGGGTATGCGACCGTATCAATCCAGAGTACTAATCGGTTGACAGCAGTGAGGCTCGGACCGAAGTGATCGAATCTGAATTGCCACAGTAAGTTGGAATTTCCTACAGGCGTAACGATAACGGCATCTCGCCCCGTTTGAGCGCGCAACGTGTGCTTCGGTGCGAGGAGTGCGATGGAAAGGAGAAGAAGCGGGAGAATCGTCCGTGCGGTTTTCATGATTCGCGATGGATGGTTAAGTCAGAAAAATTGAAAGCTAAGGAGAAGTCCGGTAGTAAGAATCCCGCTCGGGGCAGGTTGTTACACCTTCACGTGCACAAAAATACACTTTTTTTAACGCGCTCGTTAATAAATCGACATTATTATAACCAAATTCATTCCCTCGACTCATTTCTTCAGGGGATGGCACACGTCTTGAGCAAGATACTATAGTCAACCTCTCTACTATGAAAGAAGAACTTAAGATACAACTTCCGGCCGGGATTCGGCGCATGGCCCGGGTGCTCGGCCTTCCCTCGGTCATTTACAACTTTCTTCGATTAACCTTCATTGGTGAATTTATTTCGAGCGCGCTGTCAACACGCAGCCGGAGTTCTCACCCTTTCGGCAATCCAAACCCAACGCCAAGCGAGGAGGCAATACTGGAGAGTAAATAAGCCGGACGCCGGTTATTATTCCCTTAAAATGCGAACCCCTCTGCTTGGCTTGCATGTTTGACGAGCCGATGTCCGAATTTCAGATCAATCACACTCTCCTCTACCGCGCCAAGCGCGATGGATTCTCCGACCGGCAGCTTGCCGAAATTTTTCGCGTGAGCGAAGAAGATGTTCGCGCGCGGCGAAAAGAACTCGATATTGTTCCTGTTTTCAAGACCGTCGATACTTGTGCCGCGGAATTTTCAGCAGAGACGCCCTATCATTATTCCACGTATGAAGAAGAGAATGAATCGGTTCGGTCGGATAAGAAAAAAGTCGTGATTCTTGGCGGTGGGCCGAACCGCATCGGGCAAGGGATCGAGTTCGATTATTGCTGCGTCCATGCCGCGCTCGCGCTCGAAGAAGAGGGATTCGAGACGATCATGATCAACTGCAATCCCGAGACCGTCTCGACCGATTACGATACCTGCGACAAGCTCTACTTCGAGCCGCTCACCTTCGAGGATGTAATGAATGTCCTCGATTTTGAAAAGCCCGATGGAGTCATCGTTACCTTCGGCGGACAAACGCCGCTGAAACTTGCGAAGCAGCTCGAAGCCGCTGGCGTCCCGATTCTCGGGACTTCGCCCGATATGATCGACGTTGCCGAGGACCGCAAACGGTTCGGCGAACTGATCGACCGGCTGAAAATAAAGTGTCCGCCGTATGGAACAGCTTTCGAAACGGAGGAAGCTGTTCGCGTGGCCGAGCGAGTGGGTTATCCCGTGCTCGTTCGGCCCAGTTATGTGCTCGGCGGCCGCGCGATGGAAATTTGCTACCGGCCCGAAGCCATTGCCGAATATATGGCGAATGCGCGAGGCGTCAGCCCTTCGCATCCTATCCTCATCGATCGCTTTTTGGAAGACGCCTACGAATTCGATGTCGATGCCGTACGCGATAAGTCCGGCATCGTAATTATCGGCGGCATCATGCAGCATATCGAAGAGGCGGGCATCCATTCCGGAGATTCCTCGAGCGTCATCCCTCCCTACTATATCTCGGACAAGAATTACGAGATGATCGTAAAATACACCCGCATGTTAGCGGAGGGATTGGATGTGGTTGGCCTCATCAATGTGCAATTCGCACTGAAGAATGACGTTGTGTATGTCCTTGAAGTAAATCCGCGCGCGAGCCGCACCGTGCCATTCGTTTCCAAAGCAACGGGACGGCCACTCGCAAAAATTGCGGCGAAAGTGATGGTCGGGCGAACGTTGAAAGAATTGGGCGTAAAAGATTTTGAACGAAAAACTCCGTTCGTTGCAATCAAAGAATCCGTTTTTCCTTTCGATAAATTTCCTCGCGTGCGAATGTTCCTGGGTCCCGAAATGCGTTCGACCGGCGAAGTGATGGGCGTGGGAACCGATTTCGGCGAAGCGATTCTGAAATCGCACATTGGCGCGAATATGAAATTGCCAAGTGAAGGGACGCTGTTCGTCTCGCTGCGCGATCAGGATAAGCGCGCGCGCTCGACCGATGTTATTCGTGGATTTTTCGATCTCGGATTTCGTATTATTGCAACCAGCGGCACGGCGAAATTCTTGCGCGAGCATGGCATTCCTACCGAGACAATCCGAAAAGTGAGCGAAGGCCGGCCCAATATCGTCGATGCGATTAAGAATCGCGAGGTTCAACTTGTTATCAACACGCCGAGCGGGGAGATTTCGCGTATCGCGGAATACCAAATTGGCTGGGCCGCGATCGAGCACAAAGTTCCATTCATTACCACGCTCTCGGCGGCCGCCAGTGTGGTCAGCGCGATTAGCTCCATGCGCAAGGGTGAGCGAACAGTGCGAAGTGTGCAGGAATTACATAAGATTCTTGCGGAAGCGGCATAAGAATTTACGTGTCATCGTGGGCGGAGTTTTTTCGACCAGAGGGAGAAAACAACCGTAGAATCTCACGTAGTCTAGCATGACCGGGACTGCAAAAGATCCACGTTTCGCTCTCCTTCGGATACATTATTTATTAGATGTAGGATGAATTACAAAACCATCGATGACATCGACGTAACTAACAAGCGCGTTTTTCTTCGCGTTGATTTTAACGTGCCGCTTACAAAAGAAGCGCCCTGTAAAATTACGGATGACACCCGCATCCGCGCCGCGCTGCCGACGATCGAAGCGCTTACCAAGCGCAATGCGAAGCTGATTATCGCAAGCCATCTCGGACGCCCGAAAGGTAAACCCGAAGAGAAATATTCGCTCAAGCCGGTCTTCGAGCATTTGAAAGAATTGGTAAAAGCAAAGGTGAGCTTTGCGGACGATTGCGCTGGCCCCGAAGTAGAAAAGCTTGCAAATGCGCTGAATCCCGGCGAAATTCTTTTGCTTGAAAACCTTCGGTTCCATTCCGAAGAAGAAAAGAATGATCCTACGTTTGCGCAAGCACTCGCAAAGCTTGCAGATGTATATGTCGATGATGCTTTCGGCGCAGCACACCGCGCCCATGCTTCGATCGAGGGCATTACACATTATGTAAAGATAAAGGCCGCAGGATACTTGATGGACAAAGAACTGAAATTCCTGGGCGGAGTGCTCACAAATCCAGCGCACCCGTTCGTCGCAATTATCGGCGGCGCAAAAATTTCCGGGAAAATCGATGTCATTCAAAACTTGCTCCAAAAGGCCGATAAAGTTTTGATCGGCGGTGGGATGACCTATACCTTTTTCAAAGCTGAAGGAAAAGAAATCGGGAATTCAATTGTCGAGGATGATAAAGTCGATCTTGCGAAATCTCTCCTTGAGCGATCACAAACCCATTTGCTGCTTCCGGTTGACTCCGTCGTTGCGAAGGAATTTAAAAACGAATCTGAATACAAGACGGTATCTCAAAACAATATCCCCAGTGATTGGCAGGGCGTCGATATCGGTCCGGAAACAATAAAGCTTTTTACAAAAGAAATAGCGAGCGCGAAAACAATTGTGTGGAATGGCCCAATGGGTGTTTTCGAAATGCCGAATTTCGCAACAGGCACGCTTGCTATCGCACAAGCTATGGCGAAGGCTACTGCAAATGGTGCGACAACCGTCGTCGGCGGTGGTGATAGTGTCGCGGCCTTGGAGCAAGCACACCTTGCGGGCAAGATGTCTCACGTCTCGACTGGGGGCGGCGCGAGCTTAGAATTTCTGGAAGGAAAAACCCTGCCTGGAGTGAAGGCGCTGGAAGGATAAATGTCACACGTCGCGATTATTTCCGATCCCTGGGCCGAATGGCTCCTTAAAAACCGGCATGGCGGAAACGAGGTGCACCACCGCAAAGTACTCGAACACATGAAGCCCGTTCGCGACAAAGTACTCGCGAATGCGCAACTAAAACCTGGCGAAACTCTCCTCGATGTCGGAACTGGCGATGGACTCATCGGCTTCGGCGCCCTTGAAAAAGTTGGTGCGGACGGCAACGTAATCTTCAGCGATATTTCCGAGAAGCTCCTTGACGTATGCAAGGAATGCGCAACGGAAACGGGCTTCCTTAGCCAATGTGAATTCCTCAAAGCGGATGCAACGGACTTTAGTATGGTGGAATCCGAAAGCATCGACGCCGTGACAACGCGTTCGGTTATCATCTATATTCAGGAGAAGCAGCGCGCGTTCGAGGAATTCTTTCGCGTGCTGAAAAAAGGCGGCCGCGTTTCGATGTTCGAACCCATTGCAAAGCTTTCGACTGCGTTCGTAGATAAATCCAATCGATACCTCGGCTACGATGTTGGACCCATAAAAGACTTGATGAAGAAAATTTATGAGTTGTATAAAAATGAGAAGGGTGCGCAAAGCACCATGGGCGACTTTGACGAGCGCGACTTAATAAAAATGCTGGAAAAGGCTGGGTTTGAATTTGTTCATCTCGAACTGGACGTGACGCTCGGAAACGCAGGCTTCCTCTCTGGTAATTGGGAAATGTTTTACAATTCCTCGCCCAATCCCCTCGTACCGACGCTACGCACGGAAGTGGAAACCGCACTTACGCCCGGGGAGCGGGAGCGATTTATCGCGCATCTCAAGCCGCTTGTCGAGCAAAATATCGGAAGATCGGCGCAATGTCTGGCTTACATCGCGGCGATCAAATAGCATTGAAGTGTTTCATGCATGAGTTTATATTGTGATACACCAACGCGGCACGCCGTTATGTCGTAATTTTGCATTATGGCTCAGAAAAAAAAATCAGAAAATAACCATCTCAACCACCCCCCGGCCCCCGCCTTGAAAAGGCGTGGGGGTAATGAAGACGATCTCGATCAGCTTTGCGTCAACACGATACGCTTCCTCGCCGTCGATGCCGTGGAGAAGGCGAAGAGTGGGCATCCCGGCGCGCCGATGGGCCTTGCGCCTGTTGCCTACGTCCTCTGGACGCGCCATCTCCGCTTTGATCCAAAAGACCCTCAGTGGTTCAATCGCGACCGCTTTATGCTCTCGAACGGCCATGCCTCGATGCTGCACTATGCGCTGTTGCATCTCACCGGCTACGATCTTTCGATGGAGGACTTGAAGCAATTCCGTCAATTCGGCTCGAAGACCCCGGGACATCCCGAACGCGGCGATACGCCTGGTATCGAAGTGACAACCGGCCCGCTGGGACAAGGCTTTGCGAATGCAGTAGGCATGGCTATCGCCGAGCAATTTCTTGCCAGCACGTTTAATAAAGCACCTGTTTCACCCGAGGACCACCCCCAAGCCCCCTCCTCTTCCGCTTCGCTTCAAAGGAGGGGAAGTATTATTGACCATCACACCTACGTCATCATGGGTGATGGGTGCATGGAGGAAGGCATTACGAGCGAGGCGGCATCTCTTGCGGGGCATCTTGAATTGGGAAAGCTCATCGCCTTTTATGACGATAATGGAATTTCCATCGACGGCGATACGAATATCACCTTCACCGAAGATGTCGGCAAGCGCTATGAAGCCTATCATTGGCATGTGCAGCGTGTGGCCGATCCGAATGATTTGGAAGAAGTTGATCATGCAATTCATATTGCGAAATCGGTTTTGGATAAGCCTTCGCTTATTATTTGTCCGACGCATATCGGCTATGGCAGCCCGAACAAACAGGATACGGGCAAAGCACATGGAAACCCGCTCGGCAAGGACGAAGTGATTCTCACGAAGCAGCATTTGGGCTGGCCACTGGAACCCGATTTTCTCGTCCCGCCAGAAGCCGCGAAGATTTTTCAGGAAGCAGGAAAGCGCGGGACGAAAGAGCATTTAGCATGGAACGAATTATTTTCGGATTACAAAAAGGCAAATCCGAAAGATGCGAAGTCGCTCTCCCAAGCCATCGAACGTACGCTGCCCGATGGCTGGGATGACGATCTGCCCGTTTATAAACCTTCTGAAGGACCAATCGCCACGCGCACGACGGGCGGCAAAGTGATGAATATTATTGCGCAGAGTGTTCCCACACTCACGAGCGGCTCCGCCGATCTTAACGAATCGACCTTTACAAAGCTCGAAAAATGGGACGATTTCGAGCCGAGTCCTCTCAAGCATGGCACGTACAAAGGCCGCACGATAAATTTCGGTATTCGCGAACATGCGATGGCCGCGATTATCAATGGCATGGCAGCACATGGCGGCATGTATCCGAGTGGCTCGACCTTCTTTTGCTTTTCGGATTACATGCGCCCCGCCGTTCGCCTCAGCGCCGTGATGGAGGTGCCTTCGATCTTTGTTTATACGCATGACAGCGTAGCGCTCGGTGAGGACGGACCGACACACGAGCCCATCGAGCACCTCGCTTCACTCCGGGCGATGCCGAATTTCACCATCATCCGTCCTGCCGACGCGAATGAAACAGTCGAAGCATGGCGATGCATCATGAGGATGAAGGGTCCCGCCGGTATTGCGCTGACGCGACAGAAAATTCCGATTATCGATCAATCTCAATATGCATCCGCTCGTGGATTGGCAAAAGGGGCGTATGTTATTTCAGAGGCAATGAGCCAGCCGGAAATTATTCTTATTGCGACTGGTTCGGAAGTTCAGCTTGCGTTGGGCGCTCAGATCGAATTAGAAAGGAAAGGCATGATGACGCGCGTCGTCTCCATGCCCTGCTGGGAATTTTTCGAGGCGCAACCGGAGCATTATCGGAATATGGTGCTCCCGCCGGAGGTCACGTGCCGGCTTTCCATCGAACTGGGATCCTCCTTCGGATGGGAGAAGTGGGTCGGGGCGGGCGGAGCATCGCTCGCGGTCGATCATTTCGGAGTCTCATCTCCTTACGAAAAGATTTTAGAAGCTTATGATTTTACGGTTCCGAAGATCGTTCATTACGCCGAGGGCCTGCTTCGCCATCCGAGTTCAACGCGGGAGGAACTCCGAGCACTCCAGAAGCGCTTCGCGCATGCACCCCTCGAGCACAGCGAAGCATAAAGGGGAATTCGCTTACATACGATTCCGTTTCGAGGTCTAAAATTATGCTTCGGGAAACCGTTCTCAATCGCGTTATCGAGTTAATTGGCGAGCAATATGTCTTCGCCGATAAAGCACGCGAGCTGGTCGAGCGAATGCAGCGAAATACTTCTGAATATGGTGCCGCCAGGACCGACCATCAATTCGCTGCGCTGATTTCGCGCGATATGTCGGAGATCACGCACGATGTTCACCTCTCGCTTGAAGTTCGGATAAAGAGCGACCAATGGCGAGAATTACCGCCGGTGGCAGAGGCAAAATTCATTGAGGGCGGAATTGCAATCATCCAAATCAACCGCTTTCCTTCTACCAATTCTGCCAAAGGCGAGGACGTCATCCGCGAGATTGACCATGCCTTTTTGATGGCGGCACGTGCTTCGGCCATTATCCTCGATGTGCGCGGAAACGCGGGCGGCGATGGTTCTTCCGTCGCGCTGGCGACGACCTATCTTTTGCCGCCAAAGCCTCACTTGCTGGCGGTCTATCGGTACCGTCTCGATATGGCGCCTCGCCAAAGCTGGACATGGGAAAAACTGCCACATGAGGTGAATGGGCCTTACCGTCCGCTTGCGGATAAACCGGCGTGCGTGCTAGTTAGCAAAAGCACCTTTTCCGCCGCCGAGGAATTTGCTTACACGCTTCAGCATTTGAAGCGCGCCATAATCATCGGGGAAAAAACGCGTGGTGGCGCGCATCCGTCCAAGCGGCATATCATTGATGGCACGTTCGTCCTTTCGCTCCCCTTCGCCGAAACGCTCAGCCCGATTACGAAGACCAACTGGGAGGGAGTGGGAATTATCCCGGACAAACTATGTCTACGGCGCGACGCACTGAAGATCGCGAAAGAGTATCTCTATTCCTTATCCGTGGTTGCCGTTTCGAAGGATGCCACGAAAAGAAAGGGGCTATCTACAAGCGGGCCGCATCTCCGGTGCTTACCACTATCATTACCGAATGATTAACCCAATTATTATCCGCCGTCAGAAGTCACCACTAAGCTTCCCCGGGATACTGCGAGTGGTGACTTCTTGAATCCCGATTTTCCCGCAGGCGGTTGAGGGCCGATTGCGGGCGTTGATGTTAACATTGGAATCCAAGGGGGTTTGGAGCTGATGGACGTTTTTTAAATACTTAATTTAAAACTAAAGGCTGGCAATGCTCCCCATAAGCGAAGAAGTCACCACTTTCATTTCCCTGCCTAATTTAGTGGTGACTTCTTAAGCGGCCAGCAGATATGACGTGCTGTGGTGGTAATATATAGAATATTATTACCACAGCAGGTAGTATTTCACGTGAATAGTAATTATCCGCCGTCAACCCCTCCCGCTGGGCTGGGAGGCTTATAAAATTTCCCCTCCCGCTTGCGGAAGGGGCTTGAGCCGCTTGGATTCTGATTTTCCGCCAGCACTCATACCTTTGTGCGATAATACCAATCAGGGAACATCGCAAGCAATCGAAATAAGTTATAATTCTTCATCCTCTGCCTCCACGACTTTCAGCTTTCCGCCTTCGTAAAGCAGGTAGGACTTCATAAACTCCGTGATGTCGCCATCCATGACGGCATGGACATCGGTCTTCGCGACTTTGGTGCGATGATCTTTAACCATCGTATAGGGCTGGAAAACATACGAGCGAATTTGCGAACCCCACGAAATCTTTTTCTTCGAGCCTTCGATGGATGCAAGCCGCGCTTCCTCATTCTCGCGCTCGATTGCAGCTATGCGGGATTTCAGCATCTTCATCGCTCGTTCGCCATTCTGGAATTGCGACCGCTCTTCCTGACATGCGGCGATCACTGTATGCGGATTGCTTTCGACATCGGTATATTTGTAGGTCAATCGGACGGCCGTTTCGACTTTATTGACATTCTGCCCTCCCTTGCCACCGGAGCGATAGGTATCGCGCTGGAGCAACGCTGGATTGAGAACAATGTCCGTATTTTCTTCTTCGATCACCGGATAGGCGTACACACTCGCGAAGCTCGTGTGCCGCCGAGCGTTCGCATCGTAGGGCGAAATGCGGACGAGACGGTGAACGCCATTTTCGGTCTTCAAATAACCGAACGCATTTTCACCTTCGATTTGTAGCGTGGCCGATTTTATTCCCGCGCTCTCGCCGGCAAGTTCATCGAGCATCCGTACTTTGTATCCATGCCGCTCGCCCCAGCGGGTGTACATCCGTTCGAGCATCTCGGCCCAATCGCAGGCTTCGGTGCCGCCTTGTCCCGCATTGATAGTCAGGATCGCGTCCTTATGATCGTCTGGCTTAGAAAGCATCACGGCCACCTCTTGCGCGGTAAGATCTTCGACTAAACGCGCGAATTCTTCGCCAACCTGCACGGCGAGCGAATCGTCCTCGCGGGCGAATGCCACGAGTTCTTCGGTATCGTCAACGCGGGCTTTTAGCTTTTGGAAGTCATCGCGCTCTTTTTTGAGTCGCGAAAGTTCCTGCATGATCTTCTGGGCTTTCTTCGGGTCTTCCCAGAACTGGGGCTGGCCGGATTCGAGTTCTAAGGCATCGATCCGCCGTGCTTTGGGAACGAGGTCAAAGAGAGTCGCCAAGTTCTGCGAGGCGTGCCCGCAGATCGGCGAGTTGGGCGGTGGTAATTTCGTTTAACATTTTCTTCCTGGAAAAATACGCGCCTGTAACCCCAGGCGGCAAGAGAAGATTCAACCACCGCGGTTCGAAACGTTAGCTTCACGAAGGGTGTACTCATTTCTCAAGTACATTCGTTGTGACTTTCGAGGTCCGTTCGGGTTTAGTCTAAGAGAGCTTGGAGTTTTACTATTAATGAGAGCGAGACGCTTTTCCATTTCTGCCCTTTCCCGGCGTAATCGGCTCGCTGCTGCGTGTTGCCTGTTTTTCACCGGCCTGGTTCTGACTTCATTCTCCGACGCACGGGCAACCTGGAAAATCATCTATACGCAGCCCAGCGCTCATGGTTTTCGAGCGGGATTTTTCTTCAACGAATCGACCGGGTTTATTGGCGGAAATTTGGACGATGGAGTCTATAAGACGACCGATGGTGGCCAGAGTTGGTCCGTCACGAAGTTTCCACCCTATTTGGATGGAACCACGCCAAAAGGCTCCATTACAGATATTCGAATGACGAGTGGTCTCGATGGTTGGCTTACAAGTGAACCGCTCGCTTCCCCTTCAAACCCTACTCCGCCCGCAGTTTATCGCACGACGGATGGCGGCATCTCCTGGAAGTCGACGACAGCACTACAAAGCGCTTCAGACATTTATCAAACCCCTTCGGCCATCTCGGCTACCAGCCGGTCGCCGGGACCAGGACATATTTCCATCGATGGAGGGCTTACGTTCAATCCGGCTCTTGATACGACCAATGGCATTGCATTCGTCGATAATCTCCATGGGGTAGCAACGGGTTTCGAAGAGCACCTCTGGTCCCGCACCGTCAATGGAGGAGTAACCTGGCTCGGGCTCGGCCCGGCCGACACAGTCGAAACTTGGGGTATTTATGGCGTCAAAGGAACATCGTGGTTTTTCACGGCAGGCGAAGGCGACGGCCGATTTCCTGCCCCCTCCACTCTTCGCTATTCCTCCGATTTTGGCGCATCATGGAAAAGCCTTTCCTACAATCTCCCCTATCGAACTACAGGACACATTGCCGGATTTGGCTTTATGCTTTACGTGCAAATGTTCAGTGGAGGAAATGGAATGGGACTCTATCGTTCTAACGATAGTGGACGCGCATGGGTAAGTATCGGAGGGCCAACGAATGACAAAGACACGCGATTCTGTGTCCTGGGATGCCGAGGAGAAGTAATCTATGCCTTCGATGAGGTAGGTAACGTTTGGAAGACCTCCGACGGCGGAGATGGCTCGATGCCACAATTGACAGTCCCGGCGGCCACATTGAAGATCGACTCGATCGATGTCTGCCACCCGCGGGACACAACGATCGCAATAAAAAATCTTGGTTGCGACACGATTTTTATTACGAGTGCGACCGTGCCTCCCACGCCGCCGCTCGATGTTTTCGATCCGCGCACCGGCGCTCCACCAACGTACCCGATTGTTATTCCGCCGGACTCCAGCACTTCGCTCCTGCTCGAACTTCATGCCTTTCAAATCGGGCCGTACCAATCGCGGATCATTCTCGATATTGAGCGGGAAGGCGTATTCACATTCGATACGCTGACCGTCACCTCCGCGCTTCGGTTTTATAATCCCGTGCGCGCGCTTTCGAGCGTCCGCTTCGATTCCACCGCGCTCTGTTCGAGCCGCGACACAACGCTTACGCTTTCGAATGACAGTTGCTTCATGATGTATGTCGTGAATATGCAATTGAAATATGGGACGAATTATGTGCTCGACTCTGCTTTGACGAACGATTCGATCGCCCCCTTCTCCTCCAAAACGTTTTCACTTCGATTTGCTCCCACTCAGATTGGCAAAAGCTCCGATTCGGTTATTGTAAATTTATTGGTGCTCGGCGAACGGGTGCGAATTAGCATTCCTATCTCGGGGAATGGAAAATCGGATAATCCGCTGCTTATTCTGGCCGGTCGGTTCGGGTTGCCCCTCCCCAGCGAAATCGACTTCGATACGATTACGCGCTGCCAGGATACCATATTCCCTTTCACCATTTCCGAAAAAGGATGCGATTCGGTCTATGTTTCGATAGAATGGCTCGATTCGACACAAACGAAAGCTCCGCCATCCAACGAATTCCGATGGTCCCGCGTATCGCGCTGGGTGGGACAAAACGATACCCTGGAGTCGGGAATCGAAGTAATTCCAACTTCCGCCTTGGGTAGTTATGAAGGCTACCTGCGCGTGAGCGACAGCATCAATGGCAGCGCGCTGAAGACCGTGCGCGTTATCCCCTATCGCGTTTTCGTTAAACCGGGAACGCGCACGCTTTCGCTCAACGATTCGCTGCGCGATTTCGATACGCTCGCGTTTTGCGAAAGCCGGGACACCGTCATTACGATCAATAACAGCGGCTGCGACACGCTACACATTTCGCAAGTCGCTCTTTCCGGTCCGAATTATATTTTCATTCCGCAGCCGGTGTTACCGCTTAGTATAAATCCGTTCGATTCACTTCGAATAACTGTGAGGTATTTACCCACTATTAGTGGGCCGGCCTTCGACACTTTGCAGGTCGCCTCGGATGGAGATTCCGCAGGAGTGCGAGCCATCCCGCTAACCGGATTTGCCACTCCGGCGGACACAATTCGTTTCCGGGCCATCGCGGAAGAACTTACTGTCAAGGCAGGCGACACGGCAACGGTGCTCATCATGCCCAATGGCACCTTCAATAATAATGGATTAAGCAATATCAAGATCACGCTTGCTTATAATGGCGACATCATGACGCTTTTTAATCCCTCTGGGGCTTCGACCGGCATTCGAGGAGCTGGCGCTCCGATTTTCAATCCCTTACTTCCGATTGGTGGAAAGATCGTCTATTTACCGATAACGATCGCGGGTTCTAATCTGACCTTCGATTCTACTATGCCGCTGATTAAGCTCCAGTTCCGAATCACGCTCTCCGATTCAGCCTGGACCGATTTCCGCATTGCGAGCATTGTCTTGAATAATGGCGATTTCAATTTCAATAAATGCGCGCTCGGCGCCGTCACCGATTCCGCGACGATCGGCCTCCGCTTTTATTGTGGAGATTCCATGCTCTATTATTTCCTCCGACTGGGTTCCAAGTGGGCGCCTGAGAGTGGTATCGCTTCGGCCATAGGCGGAGTGCGCCCCGATCCGGTGGCAAGTGGATCGTCGCTTTCGATACCCTATACTTCGCTTCGGGCAGTTACCGTAAAACTTGAAATTATGGATTCGAAGGGAGCGGTCGTTTTTTCCGATTTTCGCACCGTATCGAATGCTGGAACCAATGAATTTCTCATTCCCCATCTACCACTCGGCACCGGAGCCTATCAATACCGCTTACAGCCTGCCGATGGTGGACGTGGCGTGGCATCCGGAGGATTTGTGGTGATCCAGTAGTTATTGTTCCGCTTTACGGACTGCCGCGAGAATGGCAGCTTCATTCCCGGCCCCCGTTACGTATGTCTTAATCCTTCCATCGGGCCCGATGAAGAAAGACTGCGGAATCGCATTCGATTGCCAGAGTTCATACTGCATATAAAGCCGCCAAAGCGAATCGACGACAACTTGATAGCGGTAGTGATTGCTCTGGACAAAATTTGAAACTGTCGAGAACGGATTGCATTCATCGACCGCCACGCCAATAACGAATAGCGAATCCCCTAATTGATCGGCGACGTTCTGGATAGCGGGCATTTCGGAAGTGCAAGGTCCGCACCAGGTAGCCCAAAAGTTCAGGAACACGACTTGCCCTTGATGTCCGCTGAGCGAATCGAGCGTGCCATCGCTTTTCCTCCACCGAAAATCCGGCGCGTAAGCATCGTTCAAACTGGCGCGGGCCGCGCCCACGGGCCAGACAATAGTCGAAACATTCGCGCTTTGCTGCTGCAGGTACGAAAACGTACAGGAATCGGGGGAATTGCCACAGGAAGCATTGGCCATAATACAAGCAAGTGCGGTCAGACTGAATAGGATTATCCTGCTTGAAATTACCTCCAGCGGATTTCCGTTGCTCAAAATATGGTGAATTCTTGCCATGTCTAATATTAATAACTCCGTTCGCGCGCTTTCGTTACTTTAAAAAGTTGATATTGTAAACTCTCCCCATATGACTATTCTCATACTGTACCCTAAACGGTTTCCTCTTAGGCAGTAACGAATTCATTTGCCGGACCACAAAAAAGGGAGGTCTCGGCATCGAACGGGCACGGATTTAGCGTTGTGATATTCTTTCAAAGGGGGCAAGCACGAAGTATGAAATCACCATCGATATCACTTGCAGTAATTGCCGCAAGTCTTTTATTTGCGACAGGATGCGCTCCGTCGGGGCGTCTTGATACAATCACGGGTCAGCCACGGGTCGCCGTTCATGGCGCGAACTGGAAGAGTGTATCCGTTGCCATCGCGGATTATAATCTTTCGAAAGGTCGCAAGCTGGACCGTGCTACTCGGAATGAACTTGTCCTTTACGAAGCCGCTCCCGCGTCTGACGGAGCGGAAGAGGTCACAAGCAAAACGGTCTATGATTATACTTTCCTTCCCGATAGTGTCATTATTTCCAGCCATCGTTACTGGACCAGCGATCTCGACGATACGACTGTTTCCGAAGCCAGCGATCAGGCCACTTACGATGCCGAACAGCAGGAACTCAGCGAAATAGCAAAAGCGATTGAACCGGGGATAATGCACGGTGGTCTTGCCGCGCCCCTTCCTTCGCGATAAGACCCTTCCGCATTGAAAATATGAATTTCGGCTGCAACCGCTCGTGAGTGAATGGTTGTTTCACCATTCATGCAAAAAGGCCTCCTGTTCCTTTATATTATTCTTGTTCTTGTTGCTCCTCAGGCTCAAGCCAAAACAGATCGATCTTCCGGCGGCCCGCGCGTTCTGGTTGTCGATGCCCATCCGGACGACGAGGGCGCCTTCGCGGGGGCTATTTATAAAATTCACCACGATCTGCATGGGACGGTCGATCTCGTTGTCATAACAGATGGCGAAGGCGGCTATAAATACTCCACGCTGGCCGAGCCTTATTATAACCGCAACCTAACCGACGAAAAAATCGGGCGAAAATACCTGCCTGCCATTCGGCAGGAGGAAATGGAGCGGGCCGGAAAGATTATTGGGCTTCACCATATTTATTTTTTGAAGCAGCGCGATAACCGCTACACGCTCGATCCGCATGAAGTGCTCGATAGTAATTGGAATATTCCATTTGTTAAGTCCACGCTCAAGAAAATCATGATCGATGGTCATTACGATTTTGTATTTATGCTGCTGCCAGTCGAATCGACGCACGGACATCATAAAGCCGCAGGTATCCTCGCTCTTTCCGTCCTAAAAAGCTTACCCTCGAATATCCCCCATCCCATTGCTCTGGGTGGGGATGTAATAGATTCCGGCAAAACTCCAGCCTCGTTTACCGAACTCGCTGGCTTTCCGATCACGCATGTGAGCGACGGTGCTCCTTCGTATTCCTTCAATCGTAGGCAGAGCTTCGGTTTTCATCATGCGCTGAATTACAAAGTCATCGTAAACTGGGATATCGCCGAGCATAAATCGCAAGGCACGGAACAACTCGGAATGAATCAGGGCGATCTCGAAGAATATTATTATTTCGATGTAAACCCTCCCGAAGGCCGCGCAAAAGCGAAGGCGCTCTTTGACAAGCTCGCGGTCAATTATTATCCCGAACTTACGTATCCCGGCGTGAAGTGAGCACCGACAGCATCGCGGGTGCGCCCCGCCTTGTACGCGCGCTTGGCCTGCGCGAAGCTACGGCGCTGAACATGATCGATATGGTCGGCATCGGGCCGTTCGTGACGATGGCACTCGTGATCGACATTATGTCCGGTCCGCAGTGCATCATCGCGTGGGTGCTCGGAGCTTTCCTTGCCGGGCTGGATGGAATGGTCTGGTCCGAACTTGGCGCAAAATGGCCGGAAGCCGGGGGGAGTTTTGTATTTCTCCGCAAGCTCTATGGCGAGCATACGTTAGGCAAACTCTTCTCTTTTCTTTTTATCTGGCAGACGGTTTTTCAGGCGCCACTCGTTATCGCATCTGGTGCTCTTGGCTTTGCGGAACATTTGGAATTCTTGATTCCTCTTTCGGCCCTATCCCGTAAAGCGGTTTCTGGAGCATTAGTCGTGCTGCTTACCATCGTTCTCTACCGGCGCATCGGAACCGCCGGTCGGATTTCGATGATCTTATGGACAGTACTGATTCTCACCATTGCATGGATTCTCGTTGCCGGTGCAACGCATTTCGATTCGCACCTTGCATTTAGCTATCCTCCCGGCGCATGGTCGCTTTCCCCGGTATTTTTTATCGTACTCGGGCAAGCAATGGGAAAATCAGTCTATAGTTATTTAGGATATTATAATGTCTGCCATTTGGGATCGGAAATTCGCGAGCCGGAAAAAAATATCCCGCGGAGTATGTTTCTTTCCATCGGAGGAATCGCCGTGATCTATCTTGGGATGCAACTCAGCATCCTCGGAACACTTCCGTGGCAATCGGCGAGGCACTCACAATTTGTTTTTAGTACTTTTTTCGAGCATCTGTATGGAAGTAGTGTGGCGAACGTTGGGACGGTCCTTATTCTGATAATCGCAGCCGCCTCGCTCTTTTCGGCGATGTTGGGGTATTCGCGTATTCCTTTTGCCGCGGCAAAGGAGGGCGCTTTTTTTCGAGTGTTCGCGAAGGTCCATCCGACAAAGCAGTTTCCCCATGTCTCGCTACTTGTGCTCGGCGCGTTCGCGTTTGTCTTCAGCGTTTTCTTCGACCGCATGAGCGACGTGATAAGCGCCATTCTCGCCATGCGTATTCTCATCCAATTCATCGGGCAGACGGTCGGACTCATTTTATGGCACCGTGAGCGCAAGCACGATGACTCGCTCCCGTTCCGAATGCCGATGTTTCCCGTTCCGGCGATACTATCGATTTTGATCTGGCTGTTTGTTTTTTACTTTACGGGCCTGAAGTTTATTGTTGGCGCGTCGACCGTAATTGGAATTGGAGCGATCGTCTATTTTATTTGGGCAAAAATACGTGGAGATTGGCCCTGGCAGCCCGAGAATCCTGCCTTGGTCAAAATTTAATACCTACGGGACTTTGCGCCGATTACTTGCGTTGTGCTTAGTCATTAGGAATGATTTTTCGCCACACAATTCCCCTATCGTTCGCTGCGCTGCTTCTCATTTCGAGTAGTGGCCTTGGGTTTCAAGTCTCGAAAAATACGGTCAAGATCGCACCAGCCCCGATCTTCTATGCATCAGCGCCGGTCAATTCCAAACATCTGGAGCGTGTTAATACATCTTCGCGTGTTCATTCCCGAAACCAAACGAGGTGCGCATTGCCGCCCCACGTGAACCGATTCGCCTTTGGAGGCGGACACTCCACGATTGTTCGCTCGCATCAGACCTCCGTTTCCGCAAAGGAAGGAAGCGTAACATTTGCGCTCGATATTGGACTGCCTAACGTGACACCATCGAAAGATTTGGTGAAGAATGCTCCGCAGGGAATGGTTTTTTCGAGGATAAATTGGGCATCGCTCGGCAGGTCTTTGCCAAACGGGTTTACCCTGATCTCCGCTCAAGGTGGTGTGCCGGAATATCCGCTACTTACGGTAACATTTGCTATTCCTTCTGGCGCAACCGATATTATCCCCATTGTAAAGACAACTCAAAGTTCTCCGCTCGGAAGTATTCATTTTGTCCCATCGGAACAGAATATGAATGGAGCGATGGAGCGTGTCTATAACGAAAAACTGTATTCCGAGCCGCCTCGAGTTACGATTACAAAACCGGAGACGTTCCGCTCCCTTCGAATGGTAACGGTAAGTGTGCCACTCGTGAGCGTTGGCGCGCGCGGGATGGAGGCGCTTCGGCGGTTCTCGGTCGCGATTCGTTTTACGTCGAATGGAGCGGAATCTAGTCCTACTGTGCTAGATCCCGTATTTTCAGATATGAATGCGCGGCTCGTGGCAAATGCTTATGATCTCTCGCGCTTTGCAGTCCCGCTTCGACTCGCGCAAACGAAATCAAGATTTCCGCTCAAAGGAGCACACGCTTTGACTTCGGAAAGCTTCGATAGCGTGTATAATTGGATTGATCCGAATGCAGAGTATATTCGTCTTGCAATCACTCGCGACGGTTTGTATCATGTGGCCGCAGCCGACCTCAATTTTTCCAATCTTGGATTTACCATTTCCTCTGCCGGATGGAATGCTCAGAATCTCCGCTGCTTTGATCATGGTAAGGAAATTCCGATCTGGATCGATACCGATGCAAACGGCAACATCACGGCTATCGAATTTTATGGGCAGCATCTGAGAGGGTTCCCTCTGCCCACCGATACGGATTTACCGTACAACCATGAGCGGCAGCTACCCGAATATTATAATCTTAGTACTGATACCAATATCTATTGGCTGACATCTTCCAATCAAGCCGGGAGCAATCCACTTCGCTATGCCGCGCGAATACCGGCGTCAGCCGGTGTGCAGACGATCTCATCGGGATCGATACTGCTTCATCACGAACAAGACCGCAATTACTATCTGGGAGATGCGAATGGGAGTGAAGTCGAGACCCAGGAACGAACCGAATATGTTGGAGGCGAACGCTTCGAATGGTATGAATTGCATGGACTTCTCGACGATCGATCAAGATCGCATTTTACCGACACATTTTATATTGCAAAACTACCGGCCGATACTGCTGGAAAATTAGCCCATTTTAAGTTTCTGCTACGAGGAATGACCTCCGATCGGAGCATCCAGGGACCAACGAGGCACGTGGTGACAGTGCAAATTAATGGCGATATGCCGAGCCAGCCAGACTTGTTCGATGATTTCAGTTATGATTCCCTCAAGCTCTCCGTTCCACTTTCACAGCTCGTTGAGGGTGCAAATATTGTCCAAGTCAACGCGCTCACGGACAATCAATCGCACCTGGACCAATTTTATTTGGACTATTACGAAGTAAATTTCGAGGGTGCTCTTGCCCCGAGCATCGATACTGGAATTGCAAAATCTCAATGGCTTTTTTCTGCTTCGTCGAATACTCGTGTTTTTCGGCTTTTGCTTTCAGACCCTTCGGCACATCTTTATAATCTGACGGATGCGGCGCGAATTCTACCGCAATCCGGCAGCTTCGTCGATTCGGCAAGCTCTTCCTCTTCACAATATGCCGCGGCCACGCCATCCTCGTTGCTTCGTTGCGATAATATTCAGCCATGGAATACCGCGAAGACGCCTGGCTGGGGTATTCTGAAAGGACGCCAGACAGACTATCTCATCATTGCGCATCCGGATTTCGCGCGTGCTGCCAGCGAACTTTCTTCCAGGAGAACCAGCAAGGGATTGAGCTCAATGGTCGTTACGACGGACGAAGTATTCAATGCTTTCGATTATGGAAGCAATGAACCGGAAGCCATCCGCCGTTTCTTGAATTATGCTTATCTGAATTATCCCGGTATTCCTATTTCTTTTGTTACACTGTTAGGCAATGCCTCCTGGGATCCGAAATTCAATTTAGGCGGAACGAAACGATCCTTCGTTCCAACCTACGGTAATCCCGTCAGCGATTTTTATTTTACGCTTGCTGAGGATAGCAGCGTGGATAGTCAGCCGTTGATGCTGATTTCGCGTATTCCGGTTGCATCTGAAATAGAGGCGGAAAGTTATATCAATAAACTTGTGGAGTACGAAGATGCTCCCCCTGCTGCATGGAACCGCCGATTTCTTTTTCTCTCCGGAGGCGAGGCGGGACAACAACATATTGACTTCGATGTTGAGATACACAACTATCTCTATCCTCCCCCAACGGGAAATGTTGGCCTTATTCTTCCTCCCACAAATATTCAGGGCACCGTTATAGACCGGACCGATTTCACGAGTGGCGTCGATGCCACGCATGTTGGCGAAATCGAGGACGCGTTGCTCACTGGCCAGTCGATCTTATATTTTGGCGGGCATGGCGCTACCTTTACGTCGGATATTCTCTTTCCCGATGCTTCGGTCCTTCACAACAAGGGCCTCTACCCTCTTCTTATTACTCTAACCTGCCGGACCGGCGCCTTCGCCGAACCCGATCAGGTCGGTGTGAACGAGTCCTATATTCGCGTACCCGAAGCCGGCTCGGTCCAAGCGTATGGCACTACTGGATTTGGCGAACAGAATCTCGATGACTTTATTAGCACCAAGTATTTCCAATTCATGCGGAGTTACGACACGACGCACGATACCACGCGTCCGCAGAGCATGAACCAATTGGAAATGCTGACAGCAGCAAAGCTCTTTGCGACCCCCTCGAGTTATTACGGCCATAACGAGTTACTTCAACTTTCCATGTTGGGCGATGCCGCCACAGGATTCGTGTTACGGCCACAGCCAGAATTTGCGGTCTATGCGAATGAAGTCCATGCCTATGCCGCAAACGATACCGTTGTGCGAACCACGCTTAGCATAAGCGATAGCACACTAACCATTCGCGCGCTCATTCATAACTTCGGGTATTCCGCAAAGCGGTCCGTTGTTGTCCGAATCACCGACAACGGGCCAATCGGCCTTCCATTCTCGGAAGATGACACGCTCGCTCACCTCGACACCGGCGCTGTTGTAAACGCACAATTTTCGCTCACTCAGCAATCCATTGGAGCGCATCGAATATCGGTGGTCATCGATCCGGATCGTAATTTCCCAGAGTCTTATCGCCCTGACGATTCTGCGAGTATTCAAGTTCAGGTCAATGGACTTTCCACAACTCCGTTCTATCCCTATGAAGGTTCGCGAGCGTTTTGTGATATAGGCACGAGTTCTGTCCATTTTATCATCCTCACACCCGCGGGAGCCAGCGGGAGCGACCAGGTCGAAATAGAACTCGATACGACCAAACAATTTTCGGAAATTCTTGCTGACCGCAAAGCGAGCGTGGGTTCTTCCTATTATATACCCTTCGATATTTCGATCCCTGCCGCGCCGAAACCCTTCTCCTCGGTCTATTGGTGGCGCAGTCGCGTCGTCCGCGCGAATGGAGATACCACCGATTGGCAATACGCCACTTTTAGTACAGCCCTGGCATCCCGCTCGGAATTCAGTTATACTTCGTCCGAGCAATTGTATTCGACCGTGATTAATGGACTATCGGTCGATTCGCGAGGGATGCTGTTTTTACCGGCACACGATACGTCGATCATTACAGCTCTCTCTCATGGGCAGGACGATAGCAACCTTGTACAGGCGTATTCTCAGGTTTCAATCAATGGAATGTCGCAATATGTCGATGGCAAAGAAGGGATCGCTGTTCTTGTTTTTACTCCGGATGGTAGTCAGATCGAATCTGCAAATGAGTTCTACCTGCCGTGGCCCGATTTTCTCGGTAATCCGCAGCTTCAAGATTCGATGGCCCGCATTTTTGATTCCGTTCTTAACGTCATTCCGCTGAATCGGCGAGTGATTGTATTAACGGTCGGACAAATGGATTTCCAAAATTTCCTCGATTCCACAAGAGCACAAATGCAAACGCTGGGCTCCGCAAATGGACTTATTCCACCCTATAATGGAAGCTATGCACTGATTGGTAGAAAAGGGGCGTCTCCGGGCAGCGCCAAAGAAGCTAATTCCCCCGATGGAACTCATGGAACAACCCTCGCCGATACGATTGTAACATTGGGAACCTCCGGTCTCGCGGAGACTCCTTTTACAGCGGTAGCCAAAAGTTATGGCACACTTTCCTGGACGGGCGATCCGGTCCCAAGCGGCAGCGATATTACCTTCACTGTGCTTGGTTCGCGGAGGGATGGAACGAGCATCGATCTGCTCGACACCTTCAAAGCATCGCAGGGCCACGTATTCGATCTTTCGAACATCGATCCGCGAATCTATGACCGGCTCGGGTTGAGAATAAGCTTCCTTCGCACGTCGAACGCAACGCAAAGTCCCTCACTTTCCGGGATGGAATTGCAATATGACGCTGCGCCAGAGCTACTATTTACCACCGATTCAATCCGAACGATTCCGAATCTCGTTAATTCCGGCTCCCTGGTGCTGGCTACTTATGGCGTTTCGACACTGACGTGCGCGCCGGCAGATTCCATTCCTGTCATTCTGCTCCGGCAATATCAGGGCAAGACGGATACCGTCGCGTCGCATAGAATTCTACAGCTTGCGGGCCATGCGTCACAGAACTTTGTCGATTCTGTTCAGACAGTGAATGAACTCGGGAATGTGGCGCTTGTCGCGACCGTGAACCCCAACGAAACCCAGAACGAACAACTCCTTTTTAATAATTCAATCGCCGGATCCTACACCGTTACGCGGGATACGATGAAACCGTCCATCCAAATTCTTTTCGATGACCGGAATATTCCCGATGGCGGATATGTCTCCAGTAATGCCACCATTCAGATCAACCTGCTCAGTTCAAATCCTTTGCGCGATACCTCGCGTAGCTCCATCGTGGCCGCAAACCTTGTTAATCTGAATAATACGAGTGAGAATTTCAATACAATTTCCTATTACAGCTTCCCTTCCGGTTTTCAGCAGCCCGAGTTTTCCACAACGAACGGTCCGGTGCAAGCATTTCTGCGCTTCAAGCCAAATGCTCCATTTTCCGCTGGTCAATGGCTGCTAACCGCTGCTGTTACGGACGCAAGCGGTAACACGGATACACTCGAACAACGTTTTACGGTCAGTAACGTCAATGGCATCGAGCATGTGATGAATTATCCGAATCCGTTCAAGGACAAAACGGATTTCACCTTCGAACTGAAATCGGATGCAGCAGCGGATATGAAAATTATTGTGTATACCATTGCGGGCCGAAAAATCCGAACGCTCATCCCCACCGATCTTCACGCCGGTCTGAACATGCTCGAATGGGATGGCCGAGACGAGCACGGCAACGATGTAGCTAATGGAACCTACCTTTACCGCGTCGTCATCAATGGCAAAAATGGGGATAATACTTCGGATGCGGTGACGGAACGGGCGGTGCGGGATAGGTAGAAAACGAAAACCTGGATTACGCGAATCAAGCGGATTGCGCGGACGATTTTTCGGATTGTTGTGGGCGCTGAGGGATTCGAACCCCCGACCTTCTCGGTGTAAACGAGACGCTCTAAACCAGCTGAGACTAAGCGCCCTCGAATCTTGAACGTTTGGTGTGATAAGTACGCTCCCCAGAAGAACGTGAATTGCGCGGACATTCTTCAAATTGCCCAAATGAACAAAGTACACGGATTACGCGAACGACAACGGAATTTCGAAATCCTATCATCGCCCGCGTAATCCCTTTAATCCGCGAAATCGTGGTTCTGACTTCTTAATACACTTCCAGATAGCGGTCCAGCTCCCATTGCGTGACCGACATGCGGTAGGAATCCCACTCGGCCCGTTTTGCTTCCGTAAGTTTTTCAACACAGAAGCTTCCGAGCGCATTACTAATGACCGAATCCTTCTGGAGTTCGTCGAATGCTTCCATCAGGCTCTTCGCGACGGTTGTAATTCCTCGAGCTGCCGCTGTTTCATCCGTGAATTCAAAAATATTTTCTTCGACCGGCGCAGGGGCTTGTAACTTATTCTCAATGCCATCCAAGCCCGCGGCAAGCATGACTGCAAACGCGAGGTAGGGATTCGCGCTCGGATCGGGGCAGCGAAGCTCCGCGCGGACTGCTTTCTCACGTCCCTTCGTGATGCGCGGAATACGAATGAGCGCGGAACGATTGCGCTGACCCCACGCAACGTAGACCGGCGCTTCGTAGCCTACCACTAATCGCTTGTAGGAATTGACCGTCGGATTCAAAATCGCATTCATTGCGCGAATATGTTTTAGCTGACCGGCAATGTAATGCTTAGCAAGCGCGGAAAGTTGATACTCGCCGTCTTTATCGTGCATCAAATTCTTTTTACCATCGGGCGAAAAGAGCGATTGATGCACGTGCATTCCGGAGCCGTTGATGCCCGCGATCGGCTTCGGCATGAAGGTGCAATGAAGATCGTATTTCATCGCGATGGATTTCAGCGCATATTTCATGATAATAACGATGTCTGCGCAGCGGAGCGCGTGATCGTACTTAAAATCGATTTCGTGCTGGCCCATGGCAACTTCATGGTGCAGGGCCTCGACATCGATACCCATTTCAAAGAGTGCAAAGCTCATTTCCTTTCGAATTTCAGAGGCAATGTCTGTCGTCTGGTCGAAGTATCCCGCCGTGTCGTGCGGTAGTGGCTGCAGTGCGCCATCTGCACCGCGTTTGAAGAGGAAGAATTCGAGTTCCGGGCCGGTGTTGAATGTGTAACCCATATCGGTGGCGCGTTTGATCTGACGCTTCAGAATCCCCCGCGGATCGCCTTCGAACGGCGTTCCATCCGGCATGAAAATATCGCCGATGATAAGCGCGGTGACAGCGCGGGAGCCTTTCGACCACGGGATCACGGTGAAGGTATCCAAATCGGGTTTTAAATACATATCCGATTCGGATATGCGCGCGAAACCTTCGATCGAGGAGCCATCGAACCAAACGTTCGAGTCGATCGCGTCTTCGAGTTTCGACACCGGAATTGTGAGCGCCTTCATCACGCCGAGCAAATCGGTGAACATGACATTGATGAATTCGACTTTTTGTTCTTTTGCCAGCGACAGTACTTCGGATTTGGTCATAAGTCAGAACTATGATTTATGTGATTGGAGTAATTATGAATGATGAATTCAAACGTTTTTCCGTCATTGCGAGGAGAATGAAACGACCGAAGGAAGTTCATTCGACGAAGCAATCTCAAGCGTGGGATTGCTTCGTCGCGTGATTCTCCCTTCGGTCGAATTACGCTCTTCACAATGACGCATTAAAAAAGTTCTCATGCTGTTAATTCTTCTATCGGCAATGCCGCGGTTTCCTTATAGGTGGAAAGCACCACGTTCGTCCGCGTTTGCTTGACGCCGGGGAACTGCTGAATTTGGCTGAGCAGCCGTTCGAGCGTTGAGGTATTCCACGTCCGCGCTTTAATTAAATGCGAGCCGTCTCCCGTAATTGCGTGAATTTCCAGCACTTCCGGATGAAGCTTTGCTGCGCTCAGAAATTCCGGATATTTGCTGCTCGATTCCACGGTCACCGTAATAAACACCGCCACGTCCAGCCCGATCAGCTTCGGGTCGAGCTTCGCATAGACGCCTTCAAGAATTCCTCGCTCTTCGAGCTTTCGCATCCGCTCGCTTACGGCAGGAAGGGAAAGCCCGACTTTCTCCGCAAGTTCGTTGCGCTTCGTTCGACCCTGCGTTTGAAGCGTTTTCAGAAGAGCGAGATCCGTCCGGTCAAGACCGAGTGTCTCAATGGCTGGAATCGGTGTTCGTTTGCCGTTCTCGCTGGCTTTCACTCTGGTGTTCGTAATTTTGCTGAGATTCGATTGTTTTTCGATGCGTGAACATCGTTCTGCAAAAATACGAACTTTCAAAAGTAAAGTCAAGTGCCGTTTATAATTTATTTAATAATGTGGACAAGTTAATAGACCTTCGTTCTGATACTGTTACGAAACCAAGCCCTGCCATGAGGAAAGCTATGGCAGACGCGCTTGTGGGTGATGATGTATTTTCCGAGGACCCGACCGTCCGCGAACTGGAAGAGGAAACCGCGGCTGTTCTCGGGAAGGAGATGGCGCTCTATGCTCCCTCCGGCTGCATGGCAAACCAACTTGCGATTGCCGTTCATACCACGGCAGGTGACGAGATAATTCTCGAAGCAGACTCGCACATCTTTAATTATGAAACAACGGCGGCGAGCTATCTTTCCCGCGTGCAACTAAACCCCGTTAAAGCTGCGGAGCGGGGTCTGCTTACGGCGGCTGACATCGAGCCGGCCATTCGTGAAAAAGCCTATTATTTGCCTGTCACCCGATTGATCGCTCTCGAAAATACTCATAATCGAGCGGGCGGGACGGTTTATCCTTTGAATCGAATTCGCGAGGTAGCATCGCTTGCCCGTAAACAAAGAATTGCCATGCACTTGGATGGCGCGCGTCTTTGGAATGCGTGCGCCTTCTCGGGACATGCGCCAAAAGAATACGCGGACTATTTCGATACGGTCTCTGTATGCTTCTCGAAAGGCTTGGGGGCGCCGGTCGGCAGTGCGATTGCTGGCCCACAAGAGTTAATTACAAAAGCCCGCCGTTTCCGAAAAATCTGGGGGGGCGGTATGCGGCAGGCCGGTATCATTGCCGCCGGCGCACTCTACGCGCTCCGAAATAACCGTGAGCGGCTTGCCGAAGACCACGCAAAAGCTCAGCGGTTCGCCGATATTATTTGCGATTCCTCTCGACATATTCAGATCGATAGGAATCGCGTGGAGACGAACATCGTACTCCTCCGAATCGAAGGCGGTCCCGATATCGATCATGCACTGGAAATGTTAAAGGAAAAGTCCATTTTACTTTCACGGGGGTCGCGCGGATTGTTGCGCGCAATCACCCATCTCGATGTGACAATGGCAGAGTGCGAACAGGCCGCTCGAACGCTTGTCAAGATATTCGGATGATCCGTTCTTCGAGCCTAATGCATTCGATTCGGGCAGAATGGGCGGCCTGCGCCCGAGCGGAAAAGGCCGCTATACTGCTCACGGCGCTCGCCGTTGTAGCAAGTGTATTGCTATCGCTCGCAAATTATCCTGTTATCGGGGACGATTCCGACGTTCACCCTCTCTGGCTCGATCAATTTACAAGAATGGTCCATCTTGGAGTCGCGTATCCGCGCTGGCTTCCGGATTCTTTCGCCGGATTTGGCGCGGCTACGTTTTATTTTTATCCGCCACTCCCCTTTTGGGTCGCGAGCTTGCTTCGAGGCGTCTACCCATTTCAAATTGACTATCTCTATAACCTGCTTTCGTGCAGCGCGGGTATTGTATCCGTTGGTACGGCATGGCTTTTTCTTCGGGGCTATAGTCCTTCTAAACTCTGGCGGCTCACGGGCGCGCTCCTTTATGGTTTTGCCACCTACCGGTTCGCCGATGTCTTCATTCGCAATGCGCTTGGCGAAACGTGGGCATTGATTTTTTTGCCACTGCTCTTTATCGAGCGGAGCGATGCATTCGAGCAAGTGGCAATACTCGCGCTGGCATGGCTCGGCATGTTGCTTTGCAATCTTCCAATGGCTGCACTCGCGGCGATTGCTGTTGCTATTCGAATCGTCTTGCGGAGATCATTTCGCGAAGCTGCTCATCACGCGCTTGCGGCATTCGTTTCATCCCTGGTTGCAGCAATATATCTTCTCCCAGCCTTAAGCTTGCGCAGCCTAATTCATTCGAGTCATCTGTGGGACATTTATATTCCGGGTAGTCCTTCAGGTATCATTCGGATCGTTCAACCCTTTTCGAATGGCCATCTCGATTGGTTGAGCATTCTCGTCGCCTGCACGCTCCTTGCAGGAATAGCCATTATTTTCCGGACATTCTCGAATCCTGATAAACGGTTGCGGCCCTGGTGCTGGATCGCGCTCTTTTGCATCCTGTTTCAAATGCCCGGCGTCGCACTACTATGGAAGGACATCGCGCCCTTCCGATTTGTTCAGTTCTCGTGGCGACTGAATGGCTTGCTACTATTGGCTATTGTGATTTTTGTAGCTTCGGGGCCGCAATCGACGAGGGCTTTTCTCGCAATATTTCTTTCCATCGTCACGCTGCTCGGTGCAATCAGCATTTCCCGTCATGTGGCAGAGACCATTCGCGTAACGCCGAATCCTTACCGGATCGACGCACCGGAATATGCTCCGAGATGGACTTCGAACGATTTACATGAAGTTATTGGCATCGTGCGGCGCCGCTCGAGCGATCCACCTGCACTTCTGCTTGGCCTTACCATGCCGGGAGATTCGATAACGCTGCTTTCGAGGACACCTCGGGATTGGCGATTTTTCGCGAAACTCTCTCGATCCACTCCCGTGCGATTTCATCTTTTTTATTGGCCATACTGGAAAGCGTATGCCGATTCAACCGAGATTGCTCTATCGCCCGATCCCAACGGATTCGCAACGGGCCAACTCGCCGCCGGACACTTCCTGATTACCTTGAAACTCATACCTTCACAAAGCGAAACCATTGGAGGTACGCTCAGCATCGCCGGTTCGATACTGCTTTTTATTTTATTTGCCGTAGCGAGTTATCGATCGATCACAATTCGTCGTGAGAGTATTTCTCCACCCGAGATCGCTTGCAAAACATAACCTCCCTTCGCAAGTTGCGAGGCATCGATATTTATCCAATGGACGCCAGCAGTTAAGGTGCCGTTCAGCAGCGTTTCCACTTTATTGCCAAGAATGTCAAAAAGCTCGGCCTGAATTTCCATCGGTTCGCCGACCGTAAGCTCCGCGCGAATCGTAGTGCTCGCGGGATTCGGAATGGCCGGGCTGAGCTCAAAATTCACCCCTGCTGCGCTTTCCTCTACATCGCTCAGCGCACCCGTATAGGCGATACGATAGACGAGGCCTGCCTGATCGTCCGATACATACAATGCACTATCCGCACCCTCGATAATCGAAACGGGTCGCCCGATATAATGTCCGGTATTGGAATCCGCGTTGGCCCCGAGCGCGAAGAATCCATTGACGAAATCGGTAACGCGGGCATTCTTGCCATCGGTATCGGCCCACATGACCGTTACGCGCGGCGGGGCAGGTGGTGAACGGTCCCAGGAACCATGATAGCATTGGAAAATCGCATTGCGATACATTGCTGGGAATTTCGCCCCACGATAAAAATGCAATCCCAGCGGCGCGGAATGAGCCAGGACTTCCGCAACCGGCCCATCGAATGTTTCGACGATGCTCGTATCGAGGTTCATCATGAGGGGATTTCGCATACGGAATCCGTAGCACCACGGCCAGCCGTAATTTGCGCCATCGCAAACGAGATAAATGGATTCCGAAGGATTATTATCTGTAAGTTCGGTGCCAGAGCCAAAAATATTATCCATCCCGTTATTATTGACCCAAAGCGCGCCAGTGCGAGGGTCAATATCGAGTCCAACGGCATTGCGAATACCTCGCGCATACGTGCGGAACTCCGAGCCGTCCGGGTTCATCTCGACGATCTGAGCTCGGTGAGCCAGATCGGTCGTATCGATATTGCCCGCGGAACCGACTTGGAGATAAAATTTTTTTTTGGCACTATCGATTGTAAAATTGCGGGAAGTATGCGATCCGCCCCCTGGAAATGTGGCGATGGGGACCTTGCTCTGCATGATGCGGCTTTGGCCGCTCACAATAATATGATAGAGTGTCGATTGATTCGACACGTATAGCTCACCGTTGTAAAACCCGATGCCATGCGGATCGCCAAGCCCCGTAGCAACAACGATGGTGCTATCCGGCACTCCGCGATGGAGGTGATCGGGCAGCGCATAGACGTTCCCATTGTAAGAAGTCGCATAAATAACGCCATCTGGCGAGCAGGCCAGACCGCGACACTGGCTGACCTGCGCAAAGACAGTGATGGTGAACCCCGCCGGGATCGAAATTTTGTGCGATACGCCATTTATACTAATGACTGTATCGCGAAGAACCGGAGGCGGAGCTTCCGGAGTGCGGGTGGAATGCGGATGTTGCTGCATCACCCATGCCGCCAGCGTGCAGCCATCGCTTTGAGCGAGAGCAACCGATGGCGTCGCAGCCTCGCGCATACATCCGATTGCGAGAAGGGAAAGTAAGATTGGTGACCATTTCATACCGGTGCAAACTTCCATTTCCTGAAAAGCATTGCCGGATGAGCTTTCATGGGCGAATGTCTTATCAAAGTGTCGCGCGTAACACTGTTTCCGCTATCTCCGCTACCTCAATTCCCGCCATGCATTCATGCGTATAAATAGGACAAGTATGACTGCCATGTGGAGTGCAGGGACGGCACCAGACATTCTGAAGTTCGATCACTTCCCCACTTCCGCCTGGCGGTGCAAAACCAAATGCAGGAACCGTCGGGCCGAAGATCGCGAATACTTTCGTTCCAACGGCGATGGCGGCGTGTACCGGTGCACTATCGTTTGCAACAAGGAGTGCGGCCCGCGCAATGGCGGCGCACGATTCGAGAAAGCTTGCGCGTCCGGCAAGATCGAGCACCGTTCCCACCGGGCACGCATCACGGATTTTAATAGCCAGCTCACGCTCTCCTACACCGCCAATAATGATTACACCAAGCCCGC
>Ga0207664_10000052_pt1 | contig 131431 bp, 109 predicted proteins | sample LARL83metaG_FD_184349 | JGI IMG/M metagenome (GOLD analysis project Ga0207664, IMG submission 184349) | Corn, switchgrass and miscanthus rhizosphere microbial communities from Kellogg Biological Station, Michigan, USA - LAR L8-3 metaG... | ecosystem: Host-associated > Plants > Roots >...
TCGGGAATATCATGCTGCAAATGCTGCGCTCCGGGTTGGTAATAGCCCTCTGGCTCTTGATCTGGTTTGTTCCCGTAGCAACCTGGTTGACGCGCGCCCTCGACAGCCAGGCCAATCGCGATCGGACTCATCTGGCCGTCATGGTGTTTTACCTTCCCGTTTTCTTCAACGGATTCGCTTTCTGGGTGCTCCACGCATACTTCTCTTTCGGCTACGGGATCTTCGTCGCCGGAATGCTACTTTTGTGGTGGGGCATCGTTCAGGACGAACATGACTTAAGACGGCAGCAGACCCGCACGCTTAGCGTCTAGTGCTGGTCATTCTGGCGCGAGATGCAGGTTCTGAGCTTGGTGAAAAGGCGATGGGAACGGAGACCAACTTTCCCGTATCTCACCCAAACGCCTGATGCTCTTTCCAGAACTCCGGCCAGGGCTTGATCGGGCCTCCGCAAACATAAATGTCAGGATGGTCCTCGCTCTCCTCATTCTTAACGCCCAAGGCATTCCCGTTATGACCAGCCAACCGGCACGAGGAGAACGCCTCCATCTCATGGCGAGACCATCCCACGACAATCAACGTCGATGGCTGCGGATTGGGATACCCGCGCAGCCACGCCGAATTGGTCCGACTGATGGGTAGAGAAAGTCCAAAGGCTGGACCCAGATTCTCGATTGCCCCCGCCTCGCCGTAGTTGCCCACGATGACGCCTACACTCCTGCGCTGTTCCGGCGGCAAAGAATCGCGAATGTCCGCAACCGATTTCACCAGTTCGTCCCATCCAATTTCTTCCCGCAAATCGCCGTTGTTCTTCAACGCAAACTGCTTCAACGGTCCGCCTGATGCCAGCGGAAGAAGGATCGCAGAAAAAAGGACTCCGTAGGCGCCGAGTCCCAGAAAGAAGACGGTCTGCACCACCCTCCGTGGCACCATCGACATTGACGCAATCCATCGTTCCCCCAAAACCGCGCCCATCGCCCACAACATGGGATACACTCCGCCCAGGTAATATCCACGCCCCTTTCCCACCATGAACAGCGCCAGCGGGATCAGGTACATCCATCCCAGCATGCGATAGCGCCGCTCCCACAAATATCCCAGCAACCCGGCAATCCACAGCGGCACCGTTGCCGTATTCGTGCAGACCCAGAACTGGTGGATCAGGAATCCATCCGCCCGGCCCTGGCGCACATCGCGGGCGTGGATGTGCTGCAGAAAGTGCAACGAGATGAATCCGTGTTGCACCTGCCACACCAGATTCGGCAAGCAGATCAAAAACCCTACCACCATCCCGCCCCAGAACCATCCGCTGATCAGATACCGCCGCGCGCGAGTCAGCGCCAGTCCACCAAAAATTCCCGCGAGGTAAAACCCCATTGTGTACTTTGTCAGGAACCCAAGACCTATCGTTGCTCCAATCGCCAGCCACCACCGTGGATTCTCAGTCTTCAGCAAGCGAATCACGAAGTAGCCAATCAGCGTCCACCACAAATAATCAAACGTCGTGTACTGAAACTCCGTCCCCTCGAACAGGGGCAGGCCCGAAAGTGCAATCGCAAGGGCCGCGGTCACTTGCGCCAGTCGCCCTCCTCCCAGTTCGTAGGCCATCAATCCGGTGAAGATGATGGCCAATGCCTGAGAGATCACCGAAAACATCCGCAGCCCCACCAGCGACAGCCCAAACAGAGACAGGCTAATCCGCTCCACAAACGGCGTGAACGGCGGATACGGCACGAATCCCCAATCCATATGCCGCGCATCGCTCAACACCTGCAGTTCATCCCGATGAAACCCGTAACGCCCGTTGGTCAGCACGTGCAGCAATGCCACAGCAGCAGCAATCCCGAACAGAGCCCAAGTATCGGCCCGAGTGCGAACATCCGTTTGCTCCGCGCCCATCGTCACTCTCCTCGGCTCTCCATCAAAAATTCGTAACTGCCGTCCTCGTAGCCCCCCACCTCAAGGCTTCCATTGCCCGACCGTAGGCAAGAACTGCTCCAGCCCCAACTTCTTCACAAGCTCCGCGACCGTCGCATGATCAAGATGTCCCGCGATCGGCTGCGGTTCTTGCGCAATCACCCACGCCGTCGCGACCAAGATCGCCGACCCCGCCTTGAAATCGACCGGATCAACCTTTTCATACGTATCGCTCGGTTTATGGTGCACTTCGTTGTAGTGAGTCTCATCTACCCATAGATCGAGCGCCGGAATTCCCTGCAGCATGAACGGACCATGGTCCGTGTCGTAAGTAAGCTCGAGTGACAGCCCTCCGCCGCCAATATCTTTCAACAGTGAGTCGCTAATCGGCTCCATCGCCTCTTTCACATCCCGGCGCGCCTCAACTTTCCATCCCTTAGGATGCCCCGGCCCATTATCGTTATTCAGCACGGCAACACACTTGGGGATCTCGTTGATATGTGCCTGCACGTACGCGGCGGAACCGAGAAGACCTTCCTCCTCCCCGCCCCAGAGAGCGAAGCGGATCGAGCGCCGCGGAGTCTTCCGTGAGGCTGCAATGGCTCGCGCCACCTCGAGGACTGACGCTACTCCCGTTCCGTTATCCTCCGCGCCCGTTCCAAAATCCCACGAGTCCAGGTGCGCCCCAATAATGATCCACTCGTCCGCCTGTTGATCGCCGCCAATCTCCGCCACAACATTGTTGACTTGCGTCGGCCCTGAGGTCGTGTTGTGCAGCTCGAACTGAATGCTCACCGGACCTTTTTCCAGCAGCCGCCGGATCAACTGCGCATCTTCCAGGCCTATCTGTGCAGTGGGCAGCACGTTGAGGTGCCCTCCCCAGTCGGCAGAACCTGCGGTTAGCACGTTGTTCTTCTCGAAGTCCGGATGAACCACGCCTACTGCCCCTGCATCCTTGAAGAGTTGCGGCGCCGCAATCACCGCACCCACAACCTTCGTCCAGCCATCGGCAAAGATCTTCTCCGTATCGAGCATTACGATCTTGCCCTTAATTTGGCCGGCCTTGGACTTGATGTTGTCGGCCGACACATCATCAATGATGACAACATCACCCTTCACCCCGCCGTCTGGCGTTGATGGCGACCATCCCTCCGACGCGACGTAAAGCGACCGCGTCAGCGGCGAAAGCATCTCCCCATGCGCCGTTCCGCGCAACCAGCCGCTGGGAATCGTGAACGACTCGAGCCGCGCATTCTTGATGCCGAAGCTGCGAAACTTGTCGCGCGCCCACTCCGCCGCTCGGTTGTGCGCCGGAGATCCGCTCAACCGCCCGCCAAATCCGTCTGACAACTCGCGCAGCGTTTCCATCGATGGCCCGGTGTACACCGACCCCACCAGCTTGTTCGCCGTCTCTCGAACCTCCGGCGAAACTTGGGCGGACACTTGAGTAAACCCAAACACTGTGCCCGCCAAAACACACACAGCAGCCCAGCGATCACAAATCATTCAAAGTCCCCCAGAGAATTCGAGAAGCAACCTTCGGTCGCAGACAGAACTTGGCATTGTGCATCGCCGCTGCGACAGGATTCAAGCACCAAGCCACCCTTTTACTTCCTGCTAGTTGTCACTACGGTGACACGGTGTGAAATGTTCCGCCCCACGCTCCCGTGCTATCCTCGCTCTCAGCGCGGTTCCTCATGCGGATTCTGACCCGCTACATCTTACGGGAAGTCACGGCGCACGCCCTGATTGGCGCGGCGATCTTCACCTTCGTCCTGTTCACGCGCGACCTCGGACGCATCCTCGAACTCGTGGTTCGCGCCAGCGCACCGCTGCCCAGCGTCGCCGAAATTTTCTTCTTCACCGTCCCGCTCGCCCTCACCTACACGCTGCCCATGAGCGTGCTGGTCGGAATCCTGATCGGCCTCAGCCGCCTCGCTGCCGACAGCGAAATCACCGCCATGCGCGCCAGCGGCATGGGCATCTGGAGCTTCCTGCGCGCTCTCTCAGTTTTTGTGATCGCTGCCTGGCTCCTGGCGATGGCCAACGGCCTGTACATCGCGCCCCGCGCTCAAGCCGCCCTCGGCCACCTCGAAGACCGACTCAAAGGTTCGCAGGTCTCCTTTGAAATCCAGCCCCGCGTCTTCTACGAAGGCTTCCCCAAGATCGTCCTCTACGTCCAAGACGTAAAGAGCGCACAGGGCGCGGCCGTCTGGAAAGGCGTCTTCATGGCCGATCTGAGCGACGCCAGCAATCCCAAGATTACCCTCGCCCGGGAGGGCGTTGTCGTCAGCGAAGGTCAAGACCGCCTGCACCTGCACTTGATCGACGGCTCCGCTCACGAGACCGATCCCAGAGACCCGGATCACTACCAGATTTCCACCTTCGAGCAGACCGACATTCCCATCGACTTGCCCTCCACCGAGAACAAGCCCGACGAGTCGCTTCCCGCCGAAGTGATGAACACGAGCGCCCTGTGGCAGAAGGCCAACCGCGCTGATCCCATCTCTGCCCGCTGGTATCTCATCGCCTTCCACAAACGCTTTGCCTTGCCCACTGCGTGCCTCATGCTCGCGCTCGTAGGCATTCCGCTGGGCCTGTCGTCGAAGAAGAGTGGCAAGTCCGGCGGATTCGTCCTGACCATCCTGCTCGTCTTCGTCTATTACGTGATCTCGCTCGTCGGAGTCTCGCTGGCCCGCCAAGGCAGGGTCTCTCCGTGGTTCGGAGCGTGGCTCGCCGACCTCGTGTTTCTGGCTCTGGCATTGTTTCTGCTGTTTCGCGCGGAGAAGCGTCCCTTTGAACTCACCTCGTTCCGTGCCGCCTGGAAGCAAGACGCAGTCGGCGCACCAACAGCGGTTGCTCGCCGCCGCGAGAACGCCTTCGAGCGCGCCTCCACTCGCCGCCGCGTGTTCAGTGCCAGTTTTCCCACGCTCCTCGACGATTACGTGCTGCGCGACTTCTTCGTCTATCTGGGGATGATCCTCTCCTCGTTCCTCGTGCTCGTCATCGTCTTCACGCTCTTTGAGTTGCTGGGGGACATCCTTCGCAACCAGGTTCCACCCACCGTCGTCGCCGAGTACCTGCTCAACGTCACACCCTATCTGCTTTACAACGTAGCTCCGCTGGTGATGCTCCTTGCCGTGCTGGTGACCTTCGGCCTGATGCAACGCTCCAACGAGATCACCGCCATCAAGGCCACCGGAACCAGCATCTACCGCATCGTCACGCCCGTCGTCGTAGCGGCAGCCGTGTTGGCCGTGGCTCTATTCTTCGCCGACCAGTTTTACTTGCCCCACACCAACAAGCGGCAGGAGGCGCTGCACAACCAGATCAAAGGCAAGCCTGCGCAAACCTATCTGCGTCCCGACCGCAAGTGGATCTTCGGCCAGCACAACGACATTTACTATTACCAATTCTTCGATCCCGACCGCGACCAGTTTGGCAACGTCACCGTCTTCCAACTCAACCGCGCGACCTTTGCCATCACCCGCCGCGTTCATGCCGAGCGCGCACACTGGGCCGACAATCTGAATCGCTGGGTCTACGAGCAAGGATGGGATCGCACGCTCAACGTCTCCGCCATCGCCAACTACCGCCAGTTTGACGTCGCGACCTTCCCCGAACTGCCCGAGACGCCCGCCTATTTCAAGAAGGAAGTAAAGCAGTACACCGAGATGAACTACGAGGAGCTGCGCCGCTACATTCGCGACCTGCAGCAGAGCGGATTCGACGTGGTGCGCCTCCGCGTGCAGCTTCACAAGAAGCTGTCCTACCCACTAATCACGCTGATCATGGCCATACTCGCAATCCCCTTCTCGCTTTCGACCGGAAAAAGAGGAGCGATCACGGGAGTCGCGGTCGCCGTAGGTATCGCGGTTTTCTATACGGTGGTCTCGCGCCTCTTCGAGGCCATGGGAGACCTCAGCCAGTTGCCACCAGCGCTCGCCGCCTGGTCACCGGACCTGATCTTCATTCTGGTGGGTGGATATTTAATTCTGAAAGTGCCCACGTAGACAAGCGGCGTCGGGCGTCAGCCCTCGGACCACAAACCTCAGCCCCACGGACGATTCGACCTAAAAAATTATTAGTGAATTTGTCCATCCGAAGCGCGGCTCTATCGCGCGAGGAACCTGCTGTTTCCGGCCCCAAGCAGACTCTCGCCGTTGAGCACGAAGCGTTAGGCCCGAAGTCCGAGGTCTGACGTCCGAGGTCTGAAATTGGCCCTACTTCACCGCCACGCCCCACGGATTATTGTCCGTCGAAATTGCGGGAAGCGGTGACAGTACGCCCGTAGCAGGCGTAATCGTAAATTGCGAGATCGTAGCAGGCGACGAACCGTTATTCGCTACGAAAAGCCAATTATCGTCCGCGCGCACGGCAATGGCCGTAGGGTTGACGCCAGTCGCTGCGACGTTCGCATTCGCCGTCAGACTGCCTGATATCGGGCTGATCTTCAGCGTTGAGACTCCGGAGGAAATAGTGTTTAGCACATAAACATAGTTGCCGAACGGATCGGCCACCATAGGTCCCGGGCCGAACGCGGTGCCCGCCAATGAAAATGGTGAATTCGCAATTTGTACCAGGCTCCCATCCGGAGTCACCGGGCACAAGGGCGATTGGGTCAGCGCGCCATTGCACATCGTGTAGCCGCTGATTTTGTTCGTCTGCATGTTACTCACATACACGAAGCGGTTGCACGGATCCACAACCACACCACCCGGCAGTATATCCGCCGCAAAAGTACGCGCCGCTGACGCCCCGCCCGGATAACTCAACACGCCCGACGACATGTCGACTTGAAATTCGAGAACCTGATTGCCCAGCTTATCTGCCGCATAAAGAAACTGCGTGCTGGGCGGCGTGTTGCCTGCATCCGAACACACTGAGTTCTGCACCCCATTCACACCAGTCTTAGGAAACACCGTCGGGGTCGGCGCCACCGCGATGATGTCCATGCTCTGCTGTGCAACCGGCACCGCCGGATTCGTTGGATAGAAGGGCGAACCCGCCACTTCCGTCGCCGTTCCATTGCTGATGGAAAACACAGAAACTGAACCGGGAATCGTCATGGCGCCCTGCGGGATCGCCCGGTCGGCAACAAAAAGAAACTTTCCAGCCGGATCCATTACCAGCGCGTAAGGAACCACCGGCACCGGATTTGCGATTCCTGAAACGGTTCCCGCATTAAACGCCACCAGGCTGCCCGTAGGCACAACGGTCCCGTCAGAATTGATCTTGAGTGCCGCGATTCCGGTCGAACTGCCCGAACAAAGAGAATTTTCGTTCACGATCGTGTAGGCAAAAGCCCCGGCCGGATCCACCACGATCGACGAAGGCACACCGTTCAGCACGCACGTTTGTGTCGAGGTCGTCCCGGGCGGGTTGCTGATCTCCGAGATGCTGCCACTCGCCAAGCTAAACCCAAACGATTCGATGAGTCCCGAGCCCTGACTCGCCACCAGCACCAGGCCGTCGGACGAGCGGTTATATTTGCTGCCGCACGCGATCAAAAAACCAATCGAAACCAGTGTCACCACCCCGAGCAGCCACGCGAATCTTTTCGACATTCTCTCGTTGATCTCCATGTATATGTGAGGGTTACGCGCACACACCCGCCCGACGCCCCGTCGGCCGGGTCTCAGCAATCTGGGAAACGCGGGAAATTCTCAACCCATTTATGTATCAGGAATGCCCGGGAAGAGCAAACTCCCATCAAGTCTGATTGGAACCCTCGAAGCTCCCAGGAGTTGCCCCGCTTCATCAGCCGTTTACAGTATACGAGAGGTTGCAGGAAACCGTCAGCCCGCAGGTCTCAGACGTCAGACCTCGGCCCTCAGACCTCGGAGCCTAGATCTCAGCCTTCACACGTTCAGCCTTCGGAGATCCAGCCTGCCATATTGATTTGTTTGTCACCGACCCTGAGCCAAGCGAAAGGAGGACCCTGCTTTTCCAACAGCACCAGCCAACCACTCTTCGAGACGACTCTAGAGTCCGAAGTCCGAAGTCTAACGCCGGAAGCCGAATGCCGGAAGCCGGAAGCCGTTCTCACACCGACAGCCCCACGTCCGAAGTCTGAGGTCTGGCGTCCGAGGTCAAATTTTCACTTGCACCTGCGATCAACGGCAGCCGAATCTCCACCCGCAACCCGCCCCCAGTTCGATTGAATGCCGACACCTTCCCGCCATGGAAGCGTACTGCTCTCTCGGTAATCGCAAGTCCCAAGCCGACGCCGCCCGTCAAGCGTCCGCGCGCATCATCCAGTCGGTAGAACGGCAAGAAAAGTTTCTCCAGCGAATCCGGAGGAACTCCAGTCCCCGAGTCGCTGACTTTCAGCACCGCCTCAATTCCTTTCGCTCCCTGCTCGCGCGTGAGTTTGATTTCGACCGTCGTCCCCTCCGGCGTATACCGGATCGCGTTGCGCACTACGTTCTCCACCGCACTGTGCAACAAGGAATCGTTCCCCCGCACTCCCCAATCACCTTCGGGGATCGTCGTGTGCACGTGGCAGCGCCGCTCCTGCGCTTCAAACTCCGCATCCTCAGCGACATTCGCCACCAACTCGCCCAGAGGCACTGGAGTCTGCGGAACCCGCTGCTCTCCATCCTCAAGTCTCGCCAGCGTGAGAATCCTCCCAATCAACTCATTCAGCCGGCTGGCTTCGAGTTCGATCCGGTCCAGCATGTCCACGCTCTCGACGCCCGCCCTCTGACGCGCCAGGCCGAGTGCCACGTTCAATCGCGCCAGCGGAGACCGCAGTTCGTGCGAAATATCATTCAGCAGCCGAGACTGCGCCTTCATCAGCGTCTCAATGCGCTCCGCCATCGCATCAAAATCACGCATCAGGCCGGTCACCTCATCGCTCTTCCCGGCCGGAGCTCCAATACGCGCCGTAAGGTCTCCCGCAGCGAGCTGCCGCGTCGCGGTGCGCAGCCGCACGATGGGCTTGGTCAAATACCACGAGAGGAAGTAACAAACGAGTCCGGAAGAAATGATCGCGATCAGCAGTCCCGGCACCGGCATCCCGCGCGGCCCGAAGAAGACTCTCGGCCCCGGCGGCAATCCCAAAACGACTGTGTAGCGATGCTTGCCATCGGACGAAGCCCGCGAGTCACGCTGCACCGGAGGCGCGGGGAAAATAAACCCGTCCCGGGGTATGCGTGGTCCGCCGGCCGCAACTCGTATCGCCCAGTCCGGCGCGGCGCGCCCGGAAACTTCCGCTCCGTTCTCGTCAAACAGATAGACACGCAGATTCTGCGCCGTTTCTAGGTTCATCAGGTAATGCTGGAGTTGTTGAGAGCCGCCCTCTTCATAAGCAGCGACAGCGTCGTTCAGAACCGTCAGGCGCAGGGCTTCCCAAGTCGAACTTCGCGGGCGGAACGCCAACGTGACCACAATGGCCAGCGCGACGAACAACGCCAGCGCTATCCAGAACGACAGGAAAATCCGTAGAAACAAACTTTTCATATGAAATCAAAGTTTCAAGGTTTCAAAGTTTCAGAGTTTCAAGTTCTGAAGGTCCCCGTCACGGCTTCTTCGCGAAACCTTGAAACTTTGAAACCTTGAAACCTAATAGTTAAGCTCACCAAGACACCGGCGCACAAAGACACGGACAGACCCACCATCACCGCTGAACTAAATGACCTTCGCCTTCTCTCGCGGACGCGCAAAAATATAGCCTACTCCGCGCACGGTCTTGATGTGCTCATCATTGTCGGTGTCACCCAACTTTTTCCGCACCTTGCTGACGTGCATATCAATGCTGCGGTCAAACGGAGAGAACTTGCGGCTGAGCACTGCATTCACCAGGCGCTCGCGCGGTACCACCCGTCCCGCTTCGCGCAGAAGCACTTCCAGCAAATTAAATTCGACCGATGTCAGATCCACTGGCTTACCCTCGAGCCGGACCATTCGCGTGGCGGGATCAAGCTCCACGTCGCCCACTTTCACAACTTCAGGTGCCGATGCCGACCCGCTGCCATCCGCACGCGTTCGCCGCAACACTGCCCGTATTCGCGCCACCAGTTCGCGCGGATTGAACGGCTTCGGCAGATAGTCATCGGCCCCGATCTCAAGACCGACGATGCGGTCCACATCCTCACCCCGCGCCGTCAACAAAAGCACCGGCAGCCGTGATGTCGCGCGGATCCTTCGCAGCACTTCAAATCCGTTGATCCCCGGCAACATGACGTCGAGAACCGCCAGCAAATATTCGTCGGCCGTGGCTTTTTTCAGACCGCTCTCGCCGTCGTGAACACACTCAACCGCGAAGCCCTCTGCCTGCAGATACTCTCCCACCAGGTGGCAAAGCTCCACATCATCGTCTATGACAAGAATTCGTTCCATCTCTTAATCATTGTGCACCATAAAGAAAACGCCCCGTAGTAAAGAATTGTCAAACCGCGTATAGGGGCGAGCGACACGTTATGGAGCGGTCGCTTTTACAAAACTTTACTCTGGTTGACCGACTCTTTACCGCTTTTTCTTCCTGGCTCGTGTTCTTATCAGGGTACGCATACTCCTCGGACACCCGAGGATCTTAGGAGTCACAATGAAATCCATTCGTTTCCGCTTCCTGATTGCAGCCATGGCCGTGATGCTCGGCTCAGTTCTCGCGAAGTCCCAGACTTCTGCCGATGCTCCTCCGCCGCCCCCCATGCATGGCCACGCCCACGGATATGGCATGGAAGGCCACCATATGCAGTTCATGGCCAAGTATCTGAATTTGACCGATGACCAGAAAACCCAGATGAAAGGCGTCATGCAGAAGGAACATCCGGCCATGAAGCCGCTCTTCCAGCAGTCTCACCAGATCGACCAGCAGCTTCGCCAGTATGTCGAAGGCCCCTACGATGAAGCCAAGGTCAGAACTCTGGCCACCCAGAAGGCCCAGGTTGAAATCGAAATGACCGTGGCCCAGACGCGCATTCATAACGAGATGTTCCAGTTGCTCACTCCGGATCAGCAGACCAAGATGAAGGAGTTCGAGGCTCGTCACGAGAATCGCATGCAAAAACACATGCAGGAAGCGCCTCCGGCGCCCCCCGCGGAGTAGTTCGAAAGGCTTGAACTCTCTCCCTCCGCCAGAGGGAGAGAGTTCACTTGATTGAGGGCGCAAGGACGGGTTTAGCCTCCTCGCGCTACTCATGGAGCTTCCCCCGTGCTCACCAGCGATTCTTACCTCTTCGACGCCGGATGGCTGTTCTTCGCCGCCTGGAGCGTGGTCATAATCTTCGTCGGCTGGACCGCCTTCTCCCGCGATCTGCTCCCCTCGAGACGACTCAAGCAAGAATCCGAGTCCCCAGACCGAGCACGCCGGAGCCGTCCGCACCTGAGCTGAATCTCGGATTTTCCTCAGTGCCCCTCCGTGCCCTCTGTGGTTAAGCTTTTCGCAGCCACGGCCCGTACACCCGAGTTTCTGCACCGCCCCTGCTAGAATTTCATCTACTGAACCTGATGCTGCCGAAGAGTCTGCGCCCGCTGCTGCCGTACGTGAAGCGCTACCGCTGGGGTTACATTGCGGGTGCGCTCTGCGTCCTTCTGACCAATGCAATCTGGGTCCTGTTTCCCAAGGTCCTCGGCCGCGCCACTGATGTCCTCAACACGAACGGGTCGAGCCGGAAGCTGCTTTTATACGCCGCCCTGTTGCTGGCCATCGCGCTGAGTAAGGGCATCTTCCAATTCCTGACGCGCTGGATCGTCATTGGAGTCTCTCGCGATATTGAATTCGATCTGCGCAACGATCTCTTCGAACATCTCGAAGGCCTTTCCTACTCCTATTACCAACGCAATCGCACCGGCGACATTATGGCGCGCGCCACGAACGACCTGAGCGCCGTTCGCAACCTACTCGGCCCCGCCATCATGTACACCGCCAATACGGTTGTTTTGTCGGCAGGCGCGCTGGCCTTCATGTTCGCGATCAGCCCCAGGCTCACTCTGTACACGTTTCTTCCGTTCCCGGTGTCCAGCGTCCTCATTCAATATTTCGGGCGACGGATTCACGACCGCTTCGAACGCATACAGGCCGTGTTCTCGGACATTTCCGCGCGGGCCCAGGAAAACTTTTCCGGCGCACGCCTCATTCGCGCCTACGTTCAGGAAGAAGCCGAAATCGCCGCGTTCGAAAAGGAAAATCAGGAATACATCCGCCGCAGCCTGCGCCTGGTTCGGCTCATGGGCATGCTCTGGCCCACGCTTGAATTCATGCTGGGTTGCGCCGTCGTGCTGGTTTTGTGGCTCGGCGGACGCGAAGTCGCTCACGGCCACATCAGCGTCGGCCAGTTCGTCTCCTTCAGCACTTACATGATGCAACTCACCTGGCCGATCATCGCCCTCGGCTACGTCATCAACCTGTTCCAGCGCGGTACTGCGTCTTTGATCCGCCTGAATGAGATCATGCAGCAGAAGCCCGCCATCGCGGATGAACCCGGCGCGCAAGAATTCCCGATTCGCGGGGAAATCGAATTTCGCACCCTTCACTTCGCCTACGACGGCAAGCAAGTTCTGCATGACGTGAACCTGCACGTGCCCGCCGGCAGCAGCCTGGCCATCGTCGGCCCAACCGGCTCAGGCAAGACCACGTTGGTCAGCCTGATTCCCCGCATCTACGACGCCGAGGCGGGATCGGTTCTGATCGACGGACGCCCGATCCGTGACTATTCCGTAGCCTCGTTGCGCAAGAACATCGGATTCGTGCCCCAGGAGACTTTCCTCTTCAGCGAGCGCATTCGCGAGAACATCGCGCTCGGCGTCGACTCGGCCACCGACCAGGACATTCACAACGCCGCCGAAGCCGCGAACATCGCGGCTGACATTGAAAGCTTCCCCGAAGGCTATGACACGCTGGTCGGCGAACGTGGCATAACGCTCTCTGGCGGCCAGAAACAGCGCACCGCCATCGCCCGCGCGCTGATCCGCAATCCGAAGATTTTGATTCTCGACGACGCGCTCTCAAGCGTTGACACGCACACCGAAGACAAGATTCTGAATCACCTGCGCACCGTGATGCAGGGCCGAACCACCATCTTCATCTCGCACCGCGTCTCCACCGTCCGCAATGCCGACCGCATCGCCGTCCTGCACAGTGGACGCATCGTCGAGTTGGGCACCCACGACGAACTGCTGGCCCTGAACGGCTATTACAGCGAACTGTACAACAAGCAACTGCTCGAAGAAGAACTGGCCGAAGTCTAACGACGCCCTCGTCGTAGAGACGTAGCCGCAACATCTCTGAGGGCCGCGCCACCCTCAGGAACATGAAGCATCAGCGTACACAACGCGCCGCTGCTCAATCAAAAAACCGTTCTTGGGGGCCTTGTCCCAACATACGTTTTGCAGGGTTTCCCGTTGGGCTGAGGAACAAGGAAAACCTTCGCCCCGTCACTGTGCGCGATATCGATCACATTTACAACGTTCGCCCAAGCTACGCAGTCGTCTCCTTCAACATATACTGTCCATTCTCGTCGGCCGCTCAGTTCGTGCTTTAGAGCACTGGCAAGGTCATCCCACGCAACCACTTTTGAGTTCATGGATAGGCCTGGTTCCTGACCAGGGCCGGCATCCGTTACCATCACTATCTCCGGCACGGTCCAAGCATCAGGCTTCGCTGGTATCGCGCCGGGCTTCAGTGCATGAACCCATAATCCAACCGGCACCCTTTCGAACGCGCCAGTCAGCATCATCATAAGGATTGCCAGGATTGCAAACACGATACCGCCAATCAATCCGAACTGCGGAATGCCCACGATCGGGCGCCGCAGAGGCAACCTCTGTGCATATTGGAAATCTTGACCTGCGGTCGGCGAGGGTGTGCCCCTCGCTGCCCCCTCTTCAAGCAGCGGGATTGGCAATGGTGAGGTTAGCGTTACTGTTTGCTCGGCGTGTTTTCTGTTTCTGTTTTCGACAATTCCGCTCACTAATAATGCTGCACCAATCGCGCCGACCAACGTTGCAAACAAAAAGAGCGGTGTTCGCTCCTCGTCAAAACTCCAGTAGTAGCTTTGCGCGATCGTCAGCCGCGGATGGCCGCCATTGAAAAAGATGTTATCTTCGGGAAACTCGACATCCAGAACGAAGTGGTCCCCGGCTGGGACCGAGAAGTTACCGAGATAGCGGGCCTTAGTGTCCATTCCTCCGCGTGACCCCTGAGAACTGTCCGTCGAGCCGCGCGCCACGACTCTTCCCCTGTCGGAAAGAGTCCAGGACGCCCGAAGCTCACGAACACCATTTTTGAGACAGTAGTCAGACGTATAGCCGGTAAGGCACGACACACCTTCGTCATCAACCTTCGTCTCGACTTCGACAAAGATCCAGAAACCAGCATCAAGATTTATCTTGAACTCAGGAGAGCGAAAGTGTCCCCGTGCAAGGGACACTGGCATATCGAGTGGAACCCACGTTCGGGTAGCCATCCACCACTCCCAACCACCGTAAACAGCCGCAGCTATGACAATCAATGCCACGCCGATTCGGGTTCTCAAAAGCAGGCGTCTCAAAGTGGGGGCTAGTATCAGTAGCACTCCCACGACAGAAAAGAGACACCCAATCGCCAATTCATCGGCGGCGTACATCGGGACTTTTAGCGGAGACCAATTTGTTCGGAGAAAAGTGAGGGTATCAAACAGGAGAGACAGGCCACTGGCCAAAAGCGCGTATCCGACCCATCTTCTGGGTGGTATCGCCATATTAGATTTAGACTCCACAGAAAATCCTCAGGTTCCACGACCCTTTCGGGCAAGGGTACGAAAGTGACCTGTCACCGAAACTGCACGCGGCGCTCCCCCGCTGGCAACGCCGTACTGGCTCACACCTCCCGCAATCTACCTATGTCACGTCATTTGAGGACATCGATCCCCTCCCCGCCACCTTGACACTCCGTTGACAAAGCGGTACCTTCCCCCGTCTACACTAGGGATCACTGGGGCCAATCACACTTAACGATGCAACGCGTCAATACGCAGGAAATCCTCGATTCAGAAGCCTGTCCGCCCGGCGAAGTGGAAATTTCGCTGCGCGACCTGTGCCGCATCAATCGCTGGTTCGGCGGAGTCGCCACTACGCGCTCCCTGATCGAGCGCGTTGCCTCCACCGCCGGGATGAAACATTTCTCGGTGCTGGAAGTAGCCTCCGGATTCGGCGAGGTCCCGAAGGCAGCGGGCGAGCAACTGAAACACCGAGGCATTACCCTCGACATCCTGTGCCTCGACCGCCTCCACTCGCATCTGCGGAACGGAAACGGCAGTTGCTCGGTAGTTGCCGATGCGCTCGCGCTTCCCTTTGCAGACGGGGCTTTCGATCTGGTCAGTTGCAGCCTGTTCGCCCATCATCTTGAACCGGCTGACCTGGCTCAGTTTGCCGCAGAAGCGTCCCGCGTCAGCCGCTGCGCAGTTTTGATCAACGATCTCGTCCGTCATCCCATGCATCTGGCGCTCGTCTACGCAGCCTTCCCCCTGATGCGCAGTTACGTCTCACGCGTGGATGGACTCGCCTCAGTCCGTCGAGCCTACGTTCCCGACGAAATCCAGCAGATGCTCTCGAATGGATCCGGTCGAAAGGTTGAAATCTCGCGCCACTTTCTATTTCGGATGGGAGTAATTCTGTGGAAGAACGGAATGGACCAACGCGCCGGGTCGTCGACCGCCGCTTGACGCCCGGAAGTTACCTCACCACGAGCACTTCCCTTACATTATCCCGCGCCAGAAAGAACTTAATCGACGCGAAGTCGCGGAACAGCGTTTCGATATGCCGGTTGTTAAACACGCGCTGCAGCCGGAATCCATCGGTGATCGCCGTGTGGACGGCTCCAGTCGGCCCGCGCCGCGCTTCTCGCTTCAACACGATGCGCTGCATCTCAAGCGTGTCTTTATTCTGAATGTGAAAGCGGTAGCACGGCGAATCCGGTCCTGCGTCCTTGGTGTGGAAGAACGCGAGCAGCATCCCTCCCGGCTTCAGCACCGACCACAACCGTCCCATCACCGGGCGCACCAGGCTTTCATCCAGGTAGTCCGGCAAATTCCAGCAGAACACGACATCAAAATGTGCCGCCGGATACACCAGGTTATCCGCCAGAAACTGCCGGCTGTCGAGAACGACATTTCCCTGCTCGTCTTTCGTGACCAGGCTCGGATCAGTCGAGGCCACCAGCAGGTCTTCGCTGTAAATCTTGTGACTGCGCTCGGTAAAGAACCGAATGTTCGACGGTGACGTCGAGCCCAGATCGAGCACGCACAGCGGGGTATCGGCGTCCCACATGCGGGAGAGTTCGCCAAGTCCGCTCGAACGGCGAGTGAGTTTCTGCGCGGCTTGTGGTGTTGCCGCCTCTGCCTCGCCCGATGAACCACGAAAGAGCTTCATGAAGTTCTGGGTAACTGACGCCATCACACTCTAACCTGCGAAACCAGAAAGCAGGAGTTACTTTCCTGCTGCCTTGTCCGCCTTCCCTTGGATATCTACTTTGCCCTTCAAGTACGCGCCTTCCTCAATGGAAATGCGCTGCGTTGATATGTCTCCGGTCACCACCGCCGATTTGCGCAATTCGACCCGGTCGCTGGCCATCACGTTGCCCTCGAGCTTGCCCTGCACGATCACGCCTTTGGCTTCGACGCTGGCCTTCACCGAACCGTTCGGGCCAACCGTCAAACTGTTGCCCTTGAGCGCAATGGTGCCTTCGACCTGTCCATCAACATAAAGGTCTTCGCTGCCTGACAATTCGCCCTTGATGACCACCGACTTGCCAATCTGCGCCAAATCTGCCGACAACGGAGCACTCATGGATGTTCTCCTTTAAGGAAGCGGGGTACTCACCACGTTAACCGGAACACGACAACTGGACAAGACAACTGGGAAGGCAGGTAAGAGACCGTCCGCGTCGCTTCCTTCGACTATACCCAACTGAGTGAGCAGGCGGCAAGCGAAGGCGCCGACAGGTCTTGGTGTTCTCATCTAGCGGTGTCATCTAGCAGTGTCATCTAGCGGTGTCATCTAGCAGTGTCATCTAGCGGTTTCATCCTGAGCATAGCCGTTTTTCAGGCGGAGCGAAGAGCCTGCCCTGAGCGGAATCGCGAAGGGATCTCCGTCTCATACGGCCTGGCGCGTAAGCCAGCCAGCCTTGCCACGACGGCCGGTGTAAACCACAAATGAGGCTACGTTGCACCATGGAATCCTTAAACCATTTGCTTCGATTGCTACACTAACCTTACATGCGTCACTCGGAGCACGGTCGGATAAAAGCGTGTGCGCTGGGAGCGTGGTGCCTCGCGGCCTATGGCGCCCTTGCGGCCCAGACTGCGAAGCCACCCGGGATGCCGCCCGCCGAACTGGTTCGCGCCGCAGTCAAGAACGAGGTCGCCGCTGCGAACGGCAACTCTATCAATCATATGTTCCTCGACCGCCGAAAGACTCCCAAGGGTTCTCAGACCCGGCTCTACGTCGAAACCAATGAAGCACTAGCCGCGATGCTGATCGCCAACAACGATCAGCCCCTGACTCCGCAGCAGGAACAAGGAGAAACTAACCATTTGGCGTGGCTCACGGGAAATCCCGCCGCGCTTCGCAAGAAGCAGGCGCGCGAAAAGGAGGACGCCGACCGCACTCTGCAAATCGTCAAGGCTCTCCCCGACGCGTTCCGCTACGAGTACGCAGACACCGAGAACAGCGAGGCTGGGCTGGGCAAGTCCGGGAGCCAACTCGTGCGCCTGAAGTTTACCCCCAACCCACGCTACTCTCCGCCCTCCCACGTGGAGCAGGTGCTCGAAGGCATGCAGGGATATCTTCTGATCGATACGGAAGCCCTCCGTCTGGCAAGGATCGACGGAACCCTCTTCAAAGACGTAACCTTCGGTTGGGGAATCATCGGCCATCTCGACAAGGGCGGTCACTTCCTGGTGCAGCAGGCCGACGTGGGCGACGGCGCTTGGGAAATTACTGCCATGAGCCTGAACATCACCGGAAAAATCCTGTTCTTCAAGAGCATCAGCATGGTGTCCGATGAAGTGTTCAGCGGCTTCCAGCGAGTCCCCGATCATCTAACCTTCGCGCAGGGCGTGGAAATGTTGAAAGCGGAGCAGGAGAAACTGGCGCATAACGGCCACTCCGCCGGTTCGCCGAAACCTGAATAGTGCCTACGCCCGCAGCGTCTCTTTCCTCACCGTAAACTTCTCAATCAATTCCGGCCTAACCCGATACCCGGTCCCCGCCTGGTCGCTGATGGCAATCATCCCCTGCGCCGACACTTCAACCTCAGGTTCAATAATGTCTTCCTTCCAGTAGCGTTTCGAGGCAGAAACGTCCCCCGGCAGCCGGAAGTTTTCAAGCGTCGAAAGGGCGATATTGTGCGAGCGCCCAATACCGGTTTCGAGCATCCCTCCGCACCACACGGGGATGTTGTGCGCGTGACAGAGATCATGAATCTTCAACGCCTCGGAGAATCCGCCCACCCGTCCGACCTTGACGTTGACGATGCGACAGGCCCCAGTCTCTGCCGCGAAAGCGGCGCTGCGCACGCTCACAATTGATTCGTCCAGGCAAACCGCGGTGCGCAGCTCTTTCTGCAGCCTCGCATGGTAGTAGATGTCGTCGTTCCACAGCGGCTGCTCGATCATCAGAAGGTTGAACTGGTCAAACTTTCGCAGGTGTTCGACCTGGTCCAGCGTGTAGGCGGAGTTCGCGTCGCAGCTAAGCGTAATGTCGGCCCAGCGCGAGCGGATGCGCTCAAGCACATTCACGTCCCAGCCCGGTTTCACCTTGATCTTGATCCGGCGGTACCCGGCGGCCAGTTCCGTCTGAATTTTCTCCAGCAGTTGCTCAATCGAATCCTGAATGCCAATGGAAACGCCACAGGGAATCTCGCGACGCGTTCCTCCCAGCAATTTCCACAAAGGCAGCTTCTTCTGCGCTGCCTCCGCGTCCCACAGCGCGTTTTCGAGCCCGGCCTTGGCCATACGATGGGCGCGCACTTTCGCGAAAAGCGCAGGACACTCACGCGCCGAGTCAAGACGTTGCCCCAGCAGCGCCGGAATCAGATACTTCGTCATTGTGGGCCAGGCGGTCTCGATCCACTCGCTGCTGTAGAAGGGATCTTCGCCGACAACGCTCTCGCCCCATCCATCCACCCCCTCGCTGTGGACAGTGACAAGCAAAATGCGCCGGCTGTAGGTACGTCCAAAGCTCGTCTCGAAAAAATGGACAAGCGGCATCTGAATTTCGCGCAGGGTAATCGCTTCAATCTTCATAAGTTCAATGTTTCAATGTTTCAATGTTTCAAGGTTGCAAGGTTGCAAAGTCTCAAGGTCGAAAAGCTTAGGCCCAGTTTCAATTTCTCGTGAGGTTCGATTCGTCGTTAAATATCGCGGGGTCATCCTGAGCGGAGCCGTTTTTCCGGCGAAGCGAAGAGCTTGCCCTGAGCGGAATCGCGAAGGGATCTCCGTCTCAATCGCCCTCGCGCGTAAGCCAAACTGCACTGTTTCGATTTTCACCTTGAAACCTTGAAACTTTGAAACCTTGAAACCTATCCTTCCACCGCATACGACCACTTCTCATCCCAATGTCCCAAAAGAAATTTCCCACTGCCCTCGGCATCGCGCTCATAACCCAGCGCCGCCAGCCCCCCGCCGAAGGCACGCAAGAACTGCTCCCGATTCCGCTCCTGCACCTGCTGCGCTTTCGCGCGGGTCTCGGCCGCAGATTTCCACTCATAGATCTGCGCCGGAACCTCGATCCCCGATTCACGCGTAAATGCCGGATTCTTCCCCGTTCCCAGCAGCGTCTCCACACGCTTCGACTTCAGCCACCATTCCGCGATCAGCCGGTCGCTCGGCAAACCTCCCTGCAGTGGAGACGACGTAATGCCGTACTGATTGATGTTGTAGCGCCGCGTGATGGCCCCGAGTTTCTCGATGTTGAGATACGCGTTCTTGATTTCCAGCGGATCGAAGGTCCACTCGATCAGTTCGATCCCGCGGGCGAGGGCGTCTTCGCGCTGTAGCAGTTTGAGCCGGCGTCCCAGTCCCCCATTGCGATGATCTTTGCGCACCGCCAGCATGTGCGAATGCAGGTAAACGTGGCCGCTGCGCGTGCCCGGCACCGACAGGGCGAAACCCACCATGTGATCGCCCTCGAAGGCTCCCATGACCTGGCCGCCGACCTTGTCGGCCACCACGAACATCCGCAGCGGCACGAGTTCTGCGTCGGTGAAATTCCAAACTTCTTTCTGCAATCCGACGCAGGCGCGCAGTTCCTCAAGACCGTGGCAGCGCCGAAGAACGACCGAATCGGCGCTCACAGTGCCTTCTCCTCGGCCTGCCGTTCGTCGGTCTTTGCCTGCTGCCACAGCGATTCCATTTCTTCCATCGAAGCCTGATCGGCTGATCTCCCGGACTCGTGCAGCCGCGCCTCCATCCACTGAAAGCGTCGCTTGAACTTTCGGTTCGTCTTGCGCAGCGCCGATTCCGGATCGACCGACAGATACCGCGCGAGGTTGACCAGCACGAAAAATAGGTCGCCTACTTCATCTTCAAGTCGTACTTGAAGTTTTTCCGGTACGACGGTGCGTCCGGAGCTGGCTACACCCCGGCCTTGCGGACGTGGACCCGCTGCCGGAAATTCTTTGAGCTGCTCCCGTAGTTCATACGTCTCTTCGTGCAGCTTGTCGAATAGCCCCTCGACATTTGGCCAGTCGAACCCAACCTGCGCTGCCCGAGAACTCAGCTTGGATGCTTCGAGCATAGATGGCATCGCGGAGGAAACTCCGGCCAGGATCGAATGGCTCTCCTTCTTCGCTGCGCCGCCATCCTCTTCACCAGCCCCTTCCGAAGCCCGCTTCTTTCTCTCCTCGACCTTCAGCGCCTCCCAGTTGCGCTTGACCTCGGCAGAGGTATCGGCCTTCACGTCGCCAAACACATGCGGATGTCGGTTGACTAGTTTGCTCGAAAGCCGGTCCAAAACGTCATCGATCGAAAACGAACGCTGTTCATTCGCCATCTCTGCATAGAACAGCACCTGCAGCAGCAAGTCACCAAGTTCTCCCGCGAGTTCGGGCCAGTCGCGATTGTCGATCGCTTCCAGAACTTCGTATGTCTCCTCGAGCGTGTACGGCTTGATGGAATCAAAAGTCTGTTCCTGGTCCCAGGGGCAGCCGCCCGGCGCCCGCAAGCGCTCTATGATGCCGACGGCTCGTTCGAAACGTTCTCCAGTGGTGGGCATTCCGGCAACCAATGTAAATGACTCCGAAGGCAGGAGGCAATGCAAAGCCCATAATTGGTCCGCCGTCTCGACCGCCGTGCCAACCGTCAGCCCGAGGCAGGCATCCTAGCCAAGGCACTTCCTCCCCGCTCACTTTGCAGGCCAAATTCATTCAACCAATTCATGAAGGAGGAGAATATGACGACAGGCACTCTAAAGGGAAAGAGAGTTGCGATTCTTGTAACCAACGGTTTTGAGCAATCTGAACTGATCGAGCCGCGTAAGGCCTTGGACGATGCGGGAGCGACGACCAAAGTAGTTTCCCCGATCGAGGGCAAGGTCAGAGGGTGGAATCACAAGGAATGGGGCAACGAGGTCTCCGTAGATATACCGCTGAAATCCGCGAACGCAGAAGACTTCCACGCCCTGTTGCTTCCAGGAGGAGTGATGAATCCCGACCAGCTCCGTATGGATCCGACGGCAGTCGAATTCGTGAAGTATTTCGAAGTTGCGCACAAACCGGTGGCCGCTATATGCCATGGACCGTGGACGCTGATCGAAGCCGGAGCCGTTCGTGGCCGCACCATGACCTCGTGGCCGTCGCTCAAGACGGATCTCAGGAACGCCGGCGCAAACTGGGTAGACAAAGAAGTCGTTAACGATGCCGGGTTGGTGACCAGCCGGAAGCCGGATGACCTCCCAGCCTTCAACCAGGAGATGATCCGCCTGTTCAGCGAGGACCGAGCAAAATCGCATCCCTTGCGGAAAACGGCATGACAAGTGATTTCAGAAATCACCGTTTGGCTTGAACCGGCCCGGACCTAATCATTATCATTGGATTCGGGCCGTTCCTATTCCTGAACTCAAGCGAAGGTCGAAAATCTCAGGTTACTTTCGGCATCATCAAACGGAGGCTTCTGTACCGAATTGGACCGAGTACCCTGTGGACTATCGTTACCTTCATGGGCTCTCGCTGCGAGCGCACAATGAAAGAAGCAGAAGTTGAGGGCAAACGTGGGTGAGTCCGCGAGCGCCCGCTTACTCCAAAATAGCTTCTACATTTAAAACCTTTTAATACATGACCTTAGCCGTTAAACCTCGACCACCATTGGAAGGCCAGCACTTTCACGTTGTTGTGATCGGCGGCGGCATCAATGGAGTGGCTGTCGCGCGCGAGTGTGCGCGTGCCGGAAAGCGCACGCTCCTGGTCGAGCAGAACGACTTCGCGTCAGGCGTCACTAGCCGCTCCACCCGGATCATTCACGGCGGCCTGCGCTACCTCGAACACGGCGAACTCGACTTGGTCCGCGAGTCCGTACGCGAGCGCGAGCGCCTTCTCCGCGAACGCTCGCACTTGGTTCACCCAGTGCACTTTCTCTTCCTGTTAAACGAGCAGAGCCAGCGGAGCGCCATGAAAGTTCGCGCCGGGCTTTGGCTCTATCAACGCATAGCAGGCAAAAAATCCTCCGACCTCAGCGAGATGGAGTTGATGCGAGTCGAGCGCGCGCTCGACGCCGGCCACAAATGGTCGATCCTGAATTACGAAGACGCGCAGTGTGAGTTCCCCGAGCGCCTGGTGGCCGAATTAGTCACCGAGGCCGCCGAAGCCGGTGCCGTTATTCGCAATCACTGTGAAGTGCTGGCGGTCGATGTCACCCATGGCCGCGCTCGTGGCGTTCTGCTCCGCGACCGCAACACCGGCAAAGATGAGCGCGTCGATGCCGCTTGGATTCTGAACTGCTCCGGTCCTTGGGCCGACCGCATCTGCCAGCGCTCTTCGGTGCGCACCAGTAAGCCCATGCTGGGCGGCGTCCGCGGATCGCACATCGTTCTGACGCGCTTCTCCGGCTCCCCCACTGCAGGCATCTACACCGAAGCTGCCGACGGACGTCCAATCTTTGTGTTGCCCTGGAACGAGCAGGTGCTGGTTGGCACAACAGAAGTGGCCGACACCGGCGACCCCTCCCGGACCACAGCCTCTGCCGAAGAAATTGAATACCTTCTGCGCACCGTGGCCCAGCTCTTCCCCAAGGCAAAGCTCTCAGCCCACGACATACGCTACGCATTCGCTGGAGTCCGTCCTCTGCCCAACTCGCCCGGCAATAAGCCGTCGGCTGTAACCCGCCGTCATTTCCTGCACGACCATACCGATGAAGGCGCGCATCGCTTAATTTCGGTAATCGGCGGCAAGCTGACGACCGCCGCTTCCCTGGCGCGCGAGTGCGCCCGCAAGATTGGTCTGACTGTAGCGGAACCAACGACAATTGCGGTCGGGCCGGGCTCGTCGCTCGATCCCATGCTCGATCAGGAGGTTCTGGAGATCGCCCGCGCCGGCTCCGTCAGCGAAGAAACTGCTCGCGGCATGATGGAGTGGCACGGCCAGCGCGCAATGGACATCGCTCGCATGGCTCTGGTCAGCGCGGAGCTGCGCGCCCCCATCTGTCCACACACCTCGCACATTGTTTCGGAAGTAGTCGACGCCTACCGCAAAGAGTACGCGATGACGCTAGGCGACGTACTGTTGCGTCGCGTTCCCGTGGCGCTCGGTGCGTGCTGGTCGGAATCCTGCAGCCGCGAAGCGGCCCTGCGAATCGGCGCCGTCCTCGGCTGGAGTTCGCACGACCTTGGAGCCAACCTCGAAGCCTTCGAGACCGAGCGCTCCGCCTTCCTGCAGCGCCCGTCCAGTCACCGCTCCACCTTCGAAGCCGCCGCAGACTAGATCAAGCCGTTCGCAGTTTCCTTCGCGTACTGGGCGGGCTTTCTTAGCGTCCTTAGCGGTTAAAAGCTTTCGCTCGGTGCCGCAGAGTAAGCTACGCTACCTCGGCAAACGTTCCTTCCAATTCCGGCTCTTCTTCCACCACGCGGCTATGCGTCTTCGCCACCAACATGTAAATCGATGGCACCACGAATAGCGTAAACATCGTCCCAATAATCATGCCGCTCACCAGCATGATGCCGATGCTGTTGCGCGCTCCCGCTCCCGGCCCCTTCGCCAGCACCAGCGGGAAGTGCCCCATCACCGTCGCTGCCGTTGTCATCAGGATCGGTCGCAGTCGCGTAGCCGATGCTTCAATAACCGCGGCGAGTTTGGTCTTCCCTGTCTCCTGCAAGTGGTTCGCAAACTCCACAATCAGGATGCCGTTTTTCGACACCAGTCCCACCAGCGTGATCAATCCCACCTGGCTGTATATGTTGAGCGTCGTCCAGCCCAGGAACGAGAACATCAGCGCGCCCGAAAGCGCCAGCGGCACCGACCCCACCAGAATGATGAACGGATCGCGGAAGCTCTCGAATTGCGCCGCCAGCACCAGGTAAATCAAAATGCCCGACAGCAGGAACGTTCCCAGAAATTTGCTGCCCTCGACTCGCAGTTGCCGCGACTCACCCGAATAGTCGACCGTAAAACCCTGCGGCAGGATCGCCTTCGACTGGTCCTCCAGGAACGTCAACGCCTTATCCAGCGGCACATTGGGTGGAATCACGGCCTGAATCGTCACTGCGTTCAACTGCTGAAACTTCTTCAGCTCCCGTGGCTCCGTCGTAGTTTTCAGCGTCGCGAACGTCGACAGCGGCACCAGCTTGCCGTCGGACCCGCTCACGTAGATCTGTTCAAGTTGATCGGCAGTCAATCGCTGCGCGCGCTTGATCTGCGGAATGACCTTATAGCTGCGCCCTTGAATGCTGAAGCGGTTCACATAGTCGCCGCCCAACATCGTCGACAGATCATTCCCTGCCTGCGTCAGATCGACTCCCTGCGCACGCACCTTGTCGCGATCGAAGACCACCTCGGTCTGAGGCTGGTCAAACTTCAGGTCGGTATCCGCAAAAATAAACATCCCGCTGGCGAACGCCTTTCCAACCAACTGGTTGGCGAACTCGATCAACTGCCTCGGTTCCGCCGCCGAAGTAATCACAAACTCGACCGGGAAATTTCCGCCACCCGGCAACGATGGAGGCGTCAACGGAATTACGCGGATTCCCGGAATCTTCGACAGCGGCCCAACCGACTCGACCAGCAGTTGCTGCGTCGTCTTTTTCCGCTCGCTCCACGGCTTCGTCACCATGCCACCGAAACCACCGCTCGGTGACGTGATCTGGAAGATGCTCCCACTCTCTGGAAACGAGTGGTAAACATCGTAGACCTGCTGCGTGAACAGATTCGTCTGATCGATCGTGGAATTCGCCGAGCTCTGGATCACCCCGAACACCACTCCCTGATCTTCCGCCGGCGCCAATTCACGCTGCGAGAACATATAGAACGGCACGATCAACGCCACCACGACCGCCCACAGCACAAGCACGACAGGCCGGTACTGCAGCGTGCCGGTCAACATCCGCGAATAGCCGTTGCGCACTTTCTCGAACTGCCGATTGATCACCCCGGCGAAGCCCTTTTCCGTATCGCCAGCACGCAGCAACTTCGAGCCCATCATCGGCGACAACGTCAGCGCCACCACGCCCGACACGATTACGGCTCCTGCCAGCGTGAATGCGAACTCGCGGAACAGCGCTCCCGTCAATCCACCCTGAATGCCCACCGGCGCATACACCGCGGCCAGCGTGATGGTCATTGCGATAATCGGCCCGGTCAACTCCCGCGCCGCATCAATCGCGGCACGCACTGGAGCTTTCCCCATGTGAATATGCCGCTCGACATTCTCCACCATCACAATCGCATCGTCCACCACCAGGCCGACCGATAACACGATCGCCAGCAGTGTCAATAAATTGATGGTGAAGCCGAACGCCAGCATCAGGAACACGGCGCCTATCAGCGAAATCGGAATCGCCACCACCGGAATCAGCACCGACCGAAACGACCCGAGAAACAAGAAGATCACCACGACGACGATCAGCAACGTCTCCGTCAGCGTGTGCAGCACTTCATTGATCGCATCCTGAATGTAGGCTGTCGAATCGTACGGGATTCCAGCCTTCATCCCCGGCGGCAATTGCGACTGGATCTCAGGGATTGCAGCCCGAACCTTCTTGATCACTTCCAGCGAGTTCGCAGTAGGCAACACCCAGATGCCCATGAACGTCGCCGTCTCGCCATTGAAGCGAACGTCCTGATCATAGTTCTGCGCGCCCAGCACGACGTCGGCGATCTCGCCCAGTCGCACCACGACGTTCTTATCCTGCTTCACCACCAACTGACGAAACTCTTCCGGCGTACGCAGGTCCGTGTTGGCGATCAGGTTCACCGACACCATCGAACCCTTCGTCTGTCCCAGCGCTGATAGGTGATTGTTCTTCGACAGTGCATCCCGCACCGCCGAAGCAGAAATGCCCAACGCCGCCATCTTCTCCGGCTTGAGCCAGATGCGCATGGCAAACGTGCGGTCGCCAAGAATGTCCGCACGCTGCACGCCGCTAATCGCGCTCAACTTCGGCTGCACGACGCGCGTCAGATAATCCGTGATCTGGTTTTGATCGAGAGTCGCCGACGAAAACCCCAGGTACATCGCGGCAAACTGGTTATCCGCCGTTTGCAGATCGATCACCGGAGCCTGTGACTCCGGCGGCAGATCATTGCGTACCTGCGCCAGTTTTGCCTGAATCTGCGTCAGTGCCGCGTTGGTGTCGTAGTTCAGCTTCAGGTGCACCGTGATCGTGCTCAGCCCCTGCGCGCTCGACGACTCCATGTAGTCGATGCCGTCGGCGCTGGCAATTACGCGCTCCAGCGGCGTCGTAATGAAGCCGCGCACCAGGTCCGCGTTCGCGCCTACATACACCGTCGTGACCTGCACCACTGCGATGTCGCTACGCGGATACTGCCGCACGCTCAGCGATCGGATCGACTGCAGTCCCGCAATCAGAATGACGAGGCTGACGACAATCGCGAGTACCGGCCTCTTAATGAATAGGTCTGTGAATCGCATGTTTAGCTATCCTGTGGTTTCGGAGCCGCACTATTCTCGGGCTGCACTTTGTTGTTAACTTGAACCGCCGCACCGTTGCGCAGTTTGAAGACTCCCGAGCTCACCACTTCCTCCCCGGGATTCACTCCCGAAGTCACCGCAACCTGATCGCCGCGCGAGCCCTCAACTTTCACAAACTGTTGGCGCACGCCGCGGTACATCTTTCCACTCGGATCTTTCATATCCGTCACCACGTACACCGAATCACCATAAGGCGCATAGTTAATTGCCGACGCCGGCAGTGTAATAACCGGACGGTCCGATCCAGTCACAACCTCAACCTGCACGAACATGCCCGGACGCAACTGCCCCTTGGGGTTCGCCAACGTAGCCTGCACCTGCACGTTCCGCGTCGCCTCGCTGATGATCGAATCCATCGCCGTCACGCGGCTCATGTATTGCGCATGCGCCGCGTCGTTCGTCGTGACCCGCAGAATCCGTCCCTCATGCACTTGGCCCGCATCCTGCTGCGGCACACCAAAATTCACGTAAATCGGATTCAGCGACTGCAACGGAACGATCGCTTCACCCGCCGACAGGTACTGTCCCAGATTGACCTGCCGAATGCCCAGAATCCCCGAGAACGGAGCCCGGATCGTCTTCCTGGCAATCGTCGCCTTGATCTCTCCAACATTCGCCTCGGTCGCGTTCTTCTGCGCCGTCACGTTGTCCAATTCCATCTGCGCGATGACGCCCTGCTTCACCAGTTCCTGCGTCCGCGCAAAATTGATGCGAGCCAGATCGCGCTGCGCTTCGGTGGCGGCCAACTGAGCCCGCTCCTGCCGCGTATCGAGTTCGACCAGCACGTCGCCGGCTTTCACGGCCCGGCCCGACTCGAACTCAATCTTGTCCACGGTTCCCGGAAGGTCCGCGCTCACCGTCACTCCCTGAACCGCGGCCGCCGTTCCAATCACGCTCAGCGTCGCCGGCCACTTCTCCTGCTTCGTCACAACCGTCGTGACCGCTTCCGGCGGAGGCTGCATGACCATGTGCGTCGCCGCTTCGATCTGGTGATATTTCGTGAAGCCAAGGCCCGCCACAACCAGCACCACTAGGGCCAACATCAGGATCATTCTTTTCGCCATGGGTCCTCTCAGATCAACAAACGCTGCGTTTTGTCTCTCGCAGGCAGAACTATCCCGCGACAAAATCGACCGCTCAAAATCTGGTCTAACAGGGTAGCGACAGTAAAGCCCGACTCACCAAAGGCGCCAAACTCCGGCGCTCAGCGATCCGTCGCGTCCGATCCAAGCCCCCACCGGCCGCGTCCAGCGCTTCCTTCAGGCTTCGCTGTCGATCGTGGTCCCCATTCCTTCAGATTTCTTCTTCGATTGATCTGGTAGCAACAAAGATTCAGGAATTTGTTCCCGTAATGCGCCACCACACCCCATCAGAGTTGTCGCTTCAACGAATTTTCCGCGGGATCGGGCTCGTAACATAACAGACCTCCAAGCCAACTGCCGGCCACCAAACCCCGAATTTCCACAAACCACCCCTGGTTACTAAAGATTGGGCACTCCCTCTCGTCATCTGGGAATCTTCCCCCTCCGCTCCTAGACTGCGCCAAGGTGTCTCTGGCGGTTGCCGAGGCTGAATCCAGGGGTTGATTCAATGCTGATTCCCATCAAGCACGAGAACATGACGGCGCGCCGCTGGCCCGTCGTCACGCTGGCTTTGATCGCCATCAATGTCCTCGTCTTTCTCTTCACCATGACCTCGATGGACGATGAGGCGCCGCATCTAGCCGACGTCAAAAGCCACATCCTCATGCTGGCCGCCCTTCACCCCGAACTGAAGATGCAGCCCGAGTCACAAAAACTTGTCGATGGATTCAAGCAGAGCCATCCCGACCAGTGGAAGCGCGCTCAAGATCCCTTCCGCGATGTCATGGACGTCGAAGATGCGAAGATCAAAATGACCGACGATCCGTCGAAGCTGCAGGCCGAGATGGATTCCCTCAACACCGAATTCGTGAAACTCTCGGCAACGTCGATCACCCAGCACTACGCGTTTGTTCCGGCCTCACCCACTGCCATCAGCTATCTGACGGCAAACTTCTTGCACGGCGGCTGGATGCACCTGATCGGCAACATGTGGTTCCTCTGGCTCGCAGGATTTGTTTTGGAAGACGTTTGGGGACGCTGGCTCTATTCGGTCTTCTATCTAGTCGCGGGCGTGGCCGCGCTGCAGTTCTATGCCTGGACAAATCCCGGCAGCATCGCACCCACCCTGGGCGCATCAGGCGCAGTCGCCGCTCTGATGGGTGCGTTCCTCGTGCGCTATCCCAAGATGAAGATCGAAATGGCGTGGATTATTTACTTCAGCCCCTTTCGACTCATGCGCACCGGAAATCCTTTCCGCATGCTGAAGTTCAAAGCGTCCTCCCTTTGGCTGTTGCCCTTGTGGCTTGGGACCGAAATTCTTTTTGCCGTCATCGACTCATCAAGCGGAGTGGCCCACTGGGCCCACGTAGGTGGCTTTCTCTTTGGAGCCGCAGTCGCCCTCGCGATCCAGCACTCCGGCCTCGAGCAGAAAGCCAACAAGAAAATCGAGGAAGAACTCACCTGGAACAACGATCCCGAGCTCGATCAAGCCGGAGAAATGATGGAACACGGCCAGCTCGACGAGGCCCTCTCCGTCTTGCTGAATCTCGTCGCCGTGAAGCCGAACTCCGTCGATGCCTGGAACCTGATCCGTCAGATTCACACCCGGCAAAACAACACCAAGGCCTACCTCGACGCCACCATCAAAACCTGCGGCCTGCACTTGAAGGCGCACAACGTGGAAGCAGCCTTTCACGACTACGCGGAATTCATCGATGGCGGCGGCACGAAGATGCCCGCGGCAACCTGGCTCGAACTCTGCAAAGGCGCCGAAGAAAAGCTCGAATTCGAACGCGCCTTCGCCGAATACGAGCAGCTCGCCGCCGCTTATCCGGCTGAGCGCCAGGCACTCACCGCCCAACTCAGCGCCGCGCGCCTCTGCCTCAAGCGCCTCAACCGTCCGCAGGACGCACTGGCCCTCTATCAGAAAGCCGCCGCCTCCCCGATTCCGCACCTCGATTGGGAACAGCACATTCAATCCGGAATTAAGGAAGCAAAAGCAGCCATGTCCTCGGGAAACGCAGTCGCCGCCGGCGCTCAGTAAAGCCTGGTCACCGTTAAAATTGACCTCAACCATAGCGGCGTCATCCTAACGGTGCGCTCCCAAAAGCGTTGTCATCCTGAGCGGAGCCGCTTTTCAGGCGGAGCGAAGAGCCTGCCCTGAGCGGAATCGCGAAGGGATATCCCTCTCAACCGGCCTCGCGCGAGAGGCAAAATCCGCCGGCCTACTGCCCCAGCGTCCGGCACAGCCGTCCCGTGTCGTCGGAAATAATCCCATCAACCCCAGCCTCCGCGAAGCGTCGCATCTCCGCTGCAGAATTGACAGTCCACGCAAGAATTCTCTTGCCTGCAGCTTTCAGTTCACGAATCATCGCCGGCCCAACGAGCTTCTGATGAGGAATCACGTACTCCACCGGAAATTCCCTCCACCGGCCAAGCTCCGCCTTCGTCTCGCAGATCAGCCCGAGAGGCACCGCCGAATCCTGAGCGCGAACCGCCAGCAGCACTTCAGGCAAGAAGGAAGAGATCACAAATCCGCGCCGAAATGAATGTTGGTGTACCAGGTCAACGGTGATTCTTTCTAGCCCCGCGACTTTGAGCTCCACATCGAGAAACGCGCGATCCTGGTGGCGCGCGAACACATCTTTCAGCAGAGGCAAGCCCGGCAACTCTTCCACGCCAGCCCGCGCAATCTCAACTCCAAGAGATTCCGCATCGTGGCAAACAACAGCTTCGCCGTCGCTCGTGAGCCGCACGTCGAACTCGAAGCCGTCGCATCCATCCGCCAGCGCCTGGTCAAACGACTCGACAGTATTTTCCGGGATGGCCTTGACCGCACGGGCCCCTCGGTGGCCGAGAAGCAGTGGGCTCTTGCGTGCGCGTTCCATGCTGGCCGGACGTCAGTCGAGGTCGAAATCCCGGATCGGTTTGCCCGTGTCCGGAGTCTCTTTCGCCTTCTTCACCGCCTCCTGAAACTTCTTCTCCAGAAGATCAGAAGCATGCTTCTGCGCTTCCACCGACTGCTGAAAAATCGACTCGCGCCGGCTGTCTTGTTCGCGCATGGCCTTCGCCGCCGCTTCCATGTCGTTGAACATTTTCGGCTTGACCGCCGCCGTATGCGCAATTACCGCACGCGTCTCGGTGTCAACTTTGAGCACCGCACTGCAGCACGGACACGTCACTTCAAAGTTTGGGGGATTCTTCGCCATTTGAGCGAATCATACCCCAAAACCGCCCTCCCCACGAAGAACAAGGGACTCGGCCAGACGGTCCATCCCTAAAAAATTGAAGTTTGTCATTCCGAAGCGCGGCTTCATCGCGCGAGGAACCTGCTGTTCCCTTGCATGGCCACGGACGTCAATTCCCCTCACCTCTTAATCCGAATCGGAAAAATATGCAGCAGATTCAGCATCTCCCACCCCAGCAGAAACACCGACAGCAGCACCACCGACACCGCCAGCAATTCCCCGAAAGTTAGCCCCCGCCGCCCCGGCTCGAACCGCCTCGCCGCCAAGCTCAGAATATTGATGGTCGCGAATCCGAACACCACCGCCCACAAAATGTTGTAGATGTCATCGCGCGATCCGCGATAAAAAACAGCCACGGCCACGCCGAACAACACCGCCGCACTGGCTCGCACCATCGGATAAATTGCTAGCGCGACCCGGGTAGTCCGGGTAAGGCCAGAGATCAGCGAGATTGCGGCGGGCAGGCCCATCGGCTGAGTGAGGCCCGGAAAGCCGCTTACAGCGCCTTGGGCCAAGAATTGGATATTACATCTTTTCCCTCCCACTCACGACCCAGAACAAACACGCGCCACCGATTCGTCAATCCTCTGGCCACGGCAAGGCTTCGATTCCCGAGCCATGATTTATATGCCTTGGTTAATATGGATGCATGGCCAAGCCGCGCTTCATTTTCTTCGATGTGGGCAACACCCTGCTCTTCCCCAATCGCTCGCGAATGCTGGCCCCGCTGCCGCCCGAGAAGCATCCCACGCTCGATCGCTGGCAGGCCCTCGAGCGCCGCACCAAGCGAGAATTCGACACCGGCATGATCGGAGGCAAGGTCGACCACGGGTTTTGGTGGACCTTCCACACCTCTCTGCTCAAAGAGCTCAACGCCATGGACGCTGGCGTTCGCGATAAGCTTGTCGCGAACACCCAGAACTCCGCCAATTGGGACCAGATTCTTCCCGGCACCCGCGACGCTCTCGAACGCATTCGCCGGAACTACCCCATCGCCGTGATCTCCAATGCCGATGGCAAAATTGACGCCATTCTCCGCCGCTGCGGCATTGCCGATTGCTTCGCCAGCATCACCGATTCCGGCATCGTGGGCCACGAAAAGCCGCATCCCGCGATCTTCGAGGCCGCCCTCGGCGAGATGAAGGCCGACCCCGCCGAGAGTCTTTATGTCGGTGATGTCTACTCCGTCGACTACGTCGGCGCAACGAAAGCTGGCATGCAGGCGGTATTGTTTGACGTTGCCGGCGCCTACCGCGATCGCGAGGTCCCCCGCGTAGAATCGCTAGCAGCCCTGGAAGCCTGGCTGCAAAATTAGGTAGTGGATCAATTTTTGGCCGTACACAGCCGGTTCTGTCGCCTCACCAAGCGGTGTGATCCAATAGCGGTGATCCAATTGCGATGTCATCCAAATAGCTTTGTCATCCTGAGCGGAGCCGCTTTTCAGGCGAAGCGAAGAGCCTGCCCTGAGCGGAATCGCGAAGGGATCTCCCGCTAATCCGGCCTCGCGCGTAAGCCAAGCAGCACCCTAACCAGGATTGGGGGAAGTTGCATCTCAACAGCTCTGACACCATAGAATAGCCACCATCATGTTCGATTCCACTCGACTCGTCCTTTTCCTGACCGCGGCTCTGCTGCTGGCCATCGCCCCCGGCCCCGGAATGCTCTACGTTCTCGCCCGCAGTCTAGCCGGAGGAAAGCGCGAAGGGGTACTCTCGGCGATCGGCACGTTCTTCGGCGGCATGGTCCATGTGTTCGCGGCGGCGCTCGGCGTCTCGATCATCCTCGCGCGCTCTGCCGTTGCTTTCGCGACCGTAAAATACGCCGGAGCAGCCTACCTCTGTTTTCTCGGCGTGCGCATGATTCTCGACGCGCGCCGCGACAAGACTGACGTCGACGCCATCGCACAGTCCACCAAATCGGCGCGCAATCCGCTCTGGCAGGGTGTCGCCACCGAAGTGCTCAATCCCAAGACGGCGCTCTTCTTCCTCTCATTCATTCCACAGTTCGTTGTGCGCGCCAATGGACACGTCTTTCTCCAATTCGTCGCCCTGGGAACAATCTCCGTCGTGATGAACACGACCGCCGACCTGATCGTGATCGCACTCGCGGGTCCGCTCGGCGAGAAAATTCGCTCGTCGGCAACCTTCCGCCGCCGTCAACGAACCGTCACCGGCGCCATCATGATCGGCCTCGGAACCTATCTGGCAACCAGCGAAAGCAAATAGGAGCCGACGCCCAGGAGTTCACCAGCCAATGTTTACCGTCGTGAGATGTTCGGCCAACAGAACTGTGGCAAAAGTTGCAGCCCTCCTCGCCTTGCTCTTAGCCGCCGGCACCGCCGTCGCGCAAGGCTCTCAGCCGATGCCCAAAATTGAAGGAGACAGCTTCGCCGGCCACCACATCGTGCTGCCAGACGCGTCCGCCGGCAAAGTGGCCGTCCTGATCTTCGGATTCTCCAAGGCCTCCAAAGGCCCAACCAGTGATTGGGAGAAGAAAATCTCCGCTGACTTCGCGTCACAGCCAGCGTTAGCCGTCTATCAACTGCCCGTTCTCGAAGACGTTCCGCGTTTTATTCGCGGCATGGTGATCTCCAGCATCAAGAAGGGCATTCCGGAAAACAAGCGCGATCACTTTGTTCCCATCCTGCAAGGCGAGGCCGCGCTCAAGAAACTGGTGGGCTACAAGGAACAGGATGACGCCTATCTAGTGCTACTCGACTTCGACGGAAAAATTGCCACGCAGCTCCACGGCCCGCTCACTGACGCTGCCTACTCTCAGCTCCGAGCACAAATCGAGTCCCAGCTGAACGGCCGCAAGTGAACCGACGCGCCACGCGCGCAGTCAACCCGCCCTACAACTCTAAAATCTGATGGTCGTGGCAATCCGGCTGGATTGCGTCGTGAAGTTGGCTCAGCAGATCGCGTCCGTACCGAGCCATGAAATAAAGCCCGCCAATCCCGCGCTCCTGTAGCCCTTTATCCGGATAGAGTGCCTGGCTCAACGTCTCCGCATGCCGGCTCACCAGTTCCCCCTTCTGCGCCTCCGCTCGCGCAGCCTGCGTAAAGAGCCTCTCCAGTTGGTACTGCATCTTCGACCCCGCGGTATCGGCCGCATCCACCAGCGTACGGTCAAGCCGGGTCAATTTTTCTTTAATGGTTGCGAAGTTCGTCTCCAATGACTTTTTCGCCGCGTCGAACGCCGCCTGCAAATCTTCCGGCAATCCGTTCGCCGCCAACTGCTGCCGTAGCCCCTCGGGGCCATTAAACATATCCTTCACGCCAATTCCATGGCGCTCAAGCAACCGTTGCATCTTGGGCTCGACCAGCGTCGCCGAGAAGCGCGGAATAATCGGCGTCACCCTCCCGAGCAAAACCTCGTACACTGCGCCCGCCTGCCCGAAATAGGCCGTCTCAGCCGCTCCCCCTGTGTAAGCCAGCGTCGGCAGAAGATAGTCCTCCACGATCGGCCGCAACAACACATTCGGACTGAATTGTTCGGGAGCCGAACTGACGCGGTTCAGCAGATCCGCCTGCGAAAGTTTTTCTGCCGTCCCCTCGCCGCCGATAATGAACTCAGCATTCGCGCCATCGCCCCGCCGGTGAATCGCCGTGCGCGCCCCGTGATGCATCGTGAACATCAATACCGACGACGACGTCACCTTCACCTGCTGGTGATAACCGGCTGCCTCGAGTGCCTTGCCCCGCGCCTGAAGCGCCGCTTCAAGTTCGTCCGCGCGCTCGACTGCCGCACGATAAATCGGCTCCGCGATGCGATGAAGTTCCCCGTCCGAGGCGTCCAGCACGATCACGCCCCACTCGGCAAAGATGCGCGCAAACAATTTCGCAAACGCCGTTCCCAGTCCCTCTCCCGGACGATAGGTCTCCCCGAGAAACTGCGTCGCCTCCGACTCCCCGAGCAAGGTCGCGGCTTGCTCCACGACCGGAACAATTTCTTCGCCCAGCCTCACCGCGCTGACCGGCGCTCCCGCAACATCGTGGCTCGAGGTCGCCAGGGTCTGCAGCATTCCGTCCTGCCCCGGAAACGAAACGTGATTTACTTCCGCCAGATCGTGATCGTAAGTCGCCAGCCAGAACACCGGCACCGTGTCGACGCCCGCAGCGCTGGCTTCTTCCGCCATTTTGACGGCCGTGAGCGCCTTATAAATCGCGAACATCGGTCCCCCGAACAATCCGACTTGCTGTCCGGTGACCACAACAGCCGCGCCCTTCCGGAAGCGCTCGATGTTGCCTAATGTTTTTGCCGAGGCGTCCCACGATTTATTTTGTCGCTCAAAGATTGCGGCCACCCGCTCCCGCCGCGATGGGCTGTACGAAATTTTCGCAGCTTCTTCCTTCAGCCACTCCCTCAGATAGGGTGGCCTCGGATAAAATGGCTGTACTTTGGGGGAATATTCCAGGAAGTCGGTGAAAAGGCGTGTCGTATGCGGGATTTGGGAGAACGGTAAACACTGCGCCTTCACTGGGGACACCTCTGACACCGATTTGCTAACCCTCTTCTCTTCGCTCGCCGCATCGCCACCTGTTGGACGTTCAGAATCATTCGAAGTCAACACCATGCCTGTAGGCAGAATACCGCACAATAAGCGCCGTAGTTGAGATGCCCGAAAATGCCCCAAGATGCAAGATAATGGTGAAATCGGGTGGTGAAATCGGATGGTGCAGTTTGTCGCTCTCATATCGCGGCGTCATCCTGAGCCGAGCCGCTCTTCAGGCGAAGCGAAGGATCTCCCCCTTGTCGGTCTCGTCCGTACGACAAACTGAAGTGGCTCGCATGACCAACACAAAATGTTGCGACGACCTGAATCATTTATCGTGGCACGACTCAAAGCTTCGCTCGTTTTCTGTGGTACGTCACGACGACACCGACGATGTTGTTTTGAGTTTAGAGTTGCGCGGGATCTCCGAGGCAGAACTTACGTCTGCGACACTTAGGCTGAAAGATGCTATCTATATAAAAATAGAAATGGATCTTGAGGGGAAGTTCCAGTGTGCAGATGATATCTCAAGTGCCAACTGCAAAATGGAATCCGAGTTAAGAGACGAGCTTGTTCGGTCGCAGTTCAAATACAGCCCAACGGCATTGGATGGCTGCTTCCTCTTTGATCTCTATCATTCCACCAGGTGGACGCCTTCAGGTTTTCGCTAAGAGTTTAACGTTGGGCTCCGAATGAAATGGAGGAAAATATAAACGTGGTTGCCACGCCGCTGAACATCGCCCCGCCCCTCACCCTCGAGGGCTCCTTCGTTCGCCTCGAACCCATTCGCACCGACCACGCGTCCCTCTTCTGGGAAGTAGCCAAGAACGATCTCGATGACATCTTCCGCTGGATTCCCTACTCCATGAAAACGCCCGAAGACTTCCAGCGGCTCATCGGCAAAGGCTTCGACGAGCAGGAGCGCCGCCAATCGATCGTGCTGGCGACGGTCGAGCGCAAGTCCGGCCGGGTCATCGGCAGCACCCGCTACATGAACATTGATCGCGTCAACCAGCGCGTCGAGATCGGATCCACCTGGATCGCTCCCGCATGGCAGCGCACCGCCGTAAACACTGAAGCGAAATACCTGATGCTCCGCCACGCCTTCGAAGTCTGGAATTGCATTCGCGTGGAACTCAAGACCGATGCGCTCAACCAGAAATCGCGCAACGCCATCCTGCGAATCGGCGCCAAAGAAGAAGGAACGCTACGCCGCCATCTGATTACCTGGACCGGCCGCGTGCGCGACACGGTCTACTTCAGCATCCTCGACAACGAATGGCCCCATGTAAAAGCGCAACTCGAAGCCCGCCTCACTGCGCGCGCCGCATCGTGACCCGTTGCCCACGGCCGCCGGTCACCTCTTGCCGGGTGGCCCATCCTTCGCGTATTTTTGCGAACGGTGGGGCAGCGCTGCGGCTTGCGCATTAGGTTTCTCGTATTCAATGGCTGCCCGGTGCCCCATTTCTCGCACGTTCTTTGCCGAAGAGGTGGACTCTGTGCTCGAAGTCAGAAGGTGAGGACGTTGTCAGACCATTTCCATGCTGTCATTCTTTGTCATACCATTTTCAGCCTTGTCATCCTGAAGGAGCGCGCTCTTTGCGCGACTGAAGAGCCTGCCCTGAGCTTGCCGAAGGGATCCCTGCACTCCGGTCCCCGGCTCCAACGCCCGCAGCAATTCTCCCGAGCACTTTCGCGCCCCCCGAACCTTTGATTTTCGCTGTAGCGACCGACAAACCGAGTGCCCCATCCTTCGCGCATTTTTGTCTAGTCTCAGGACTAGACAGTTCTTTGCGAAGGGCGGGTACGGTGCTGCCGAAACCGAGTACTTTTCCACACTCTCCACAAAAATAAATCCCTGTCGTGTGACATCCAACCTTGACCCAGGATTCAGGAAGAGGACAATGGAGATGTGAGCTCCCACTCGGCAACGTTCGAAAACCGGTCAAGTGACAAGCCGTCCGTGTCGAAGCGGAAGGGACTTTGCACGCCCCCTAACTCCTTATTCCGGAATATTTTACAAATAACCTCTTTAGAATCAATATTTTGCGGACCGCAAATGCGCCAAGATTCCGCTAACTCCAATAACGCCAATATTTTGCAAAACTTCCGAAAAAAAAATCAACGCCGAGTCTCCCCAGCTAACCCCTTATTTCACAAGATTTTACCTCTAAAATCTTGCGAATCAATATTTTACAGACCCAACCGGCCATACCGATCCCCCTAACCACAAAAGAATCAATAATTTGCGAGAGGAGATCCACGAAACTTGAATTTGATCCGGCCCGAACCTTCGAGCCCGGTCCGACCATCTAACGATTGACTTCCCATCCAGCGAAACCTAGATTGGAAGTGGTTCTTTGACTACGGCCATTCCCACAAAGTGGGGGCGTCACGGCTTCGACGGAGATGCTTGCGGCCAAGAGGCATGCCGGGGTCCACACACCCGTAATCGCGTGGAAAATGATAATTGCCAATCAACAGATGGCATACGCAGCCTAACTAGTTTAGGCAGCCGTCCCAAGAGGCTTCGCCCGTGGGCCTCCGAAGGACGTCACACAGCGGGCTGCTCTTTCCGTCTACGTCTGGGGCGGAAGGCTAAGATCTCAGGCTAGCGGGTCGCGTTTCTTGTCGGTTCTGAGCGCGCGCCGCGAAGGTCCCAGGGTAATGCCTGGGGCATGAACTCGACTACGCATGTAGTCTCTTGACCAGTAACATTTTCGGACGCGGGTTCGACTCCCGCCGCCTCCACCAATTCAACCTCTCTCCTTCCGGTTTCTACCGAACCGTCCATCCACCACGGGTTTCACTCCGTGAAAATTTTCTCTGGTAAACTGGCGCGCATGAGAGCTTCCACACGGCGACAGTTTGTTGAGCAGTGTGCTGCTGTGGCCGCGGGGGCTTGGCTTCTGCCCGGCCTCGCGCACGCGGCGAACCCCGGGCCCATTGTTAACTTCCCTTCTGCGCCGCGAGAGCGCGTCGCGGTCGCGGCTTATCCGTTTCGCGAGTTCATCGTCGGATGGAAAGGTTGGGACGGCAAGACTCCCAGCAAGGTTCCGTTGGCTCAGCAGATGCAGCTGAAAGATTTCGCCGCGCACGTCGCGGAGAAGTTCAACGTGCACAAGATCGAGCCCTGGAGTCCCATCTTTCCCTCAACCGACCCAAAATATCTGGAGCAGTTCCGCGCCGCCGTTGAGAAAGCTCATTCGGCGGTCGTGGACATAGCAGTCGACGGCGGCTACAGCCAATATTCGCCGGATGCCGACGTGCGTGCCAAAGCCGTCGCAGCAAGTAATCAGTGGGTGGACGTGGGCGCGGCCCTCGGCTCCCCCAGTATTCGCACGCATATCGACGCCGCTAAAGATTCGAAACCCGATGTTGGACGCACAGCCGACACGCTCGCTCGCATCGCGGAGTACGCCGAGAAGAAGAATGTGGTCGTGCATCTCGAGAACGACAATCCGATTAGCGAAGATCCGTTCTTTATCGTGCAGGTGATCGAGAAAGTGAACAGCCCGTGGCTACGGGCGCTGCCGGATTTCGGCAACACGGTTGCTGCACATGATGAGGACTACGCGTATCGGGCGATTGATGCGATGTTCGCGCACGCGTTCGCCATTTGTCATGTGAAGGATGGTGAAGTAGACGACGGCAAGGTCTCGCACGTGGATCTGGCGCGCACGTTTGCCATTCTGAAGAAGCACGGCTACAAGGGATACTGCTCGATCGAGTACGACGCGCCGGGCGATCCGTACAAGCCTACGGCGGAGTTGGTCGAGAAGACGATTCAGTTTCTTTCCTAGCGGAGAGTCATGGCGGGACAAGGCGTTCAGCGTCGAGAAGTGTTGCGCATCCTGGGGACGGCAGCGGCTGCGGCGCAGTTTCCCGGCTTCAGCAAGTGGGGATTCGCCTGCGGGCACATCGGGAGTGCCGCGCTGCAGATCAGGCCGGCGATCTATCATCCTCAATTTTTCACGGCCGCGGAATACGCAGTGGTCGAGCGATTGGCGGATATGATCATCCCCAACGACGGAACGCCGGGCGCGAAGGAATCGGGCGTTGCGGAGTTTATTGATTTCATGGTCGCGAGCGATCCTGAAGTTCAGTACGCCTTCCGCACAGGGATCACATGGCTGAATGCGCACAGCGAGCGGACCGCAGGCAAGCGCTTCGCGGAGCTCACTCCGGAACAGCAGACTTCCCTGCTCGAACCTCTGGGCTTTAAAGACAAGGCGCGGCCGGGCGAAGAAGATGGGCGCCAGTTCTTCAAACTGGTGCGCGAATTCACGGTGACGGGCTTTTACACGAGCGAAATCGGATTCAAAGCGCTGGACAATCCCGCCTTGAAGTTTTACGCGGAGTCTCCAGAGTGCCCGCACAAGGACGACCCGGAGCACAAACATCTTCCGCAGGCGAACTCATAAATCATGGCCAAGAAAATTTACGACGTGATCGTGATCGGAACCGGGGCCGGCGGCGGCATGGCGATCAAGACGCTGTGCGAGGCGGGGTTGAAAGTGTGCGCGCTGAATGCGGGGCGCAGACTCGATCCGGAGAAAGACTTTCGCTATCACCGTATGCCGTGGGACATGAGGTTTCGCGGACTCGACGATCCCAAGCGGCGCAGCGAGTCGTTCGGCTACATGGATAACGAATACACCAAGGCCGCATGGGATCATGAGATTCCGTTTACGGTCGCGCCGGGCACGAAGTGGATGTGGCCACGCTGCAATGCGGTCGGCGGCAAGACGAATTTCTGGGGACGCAGTTCCGCACGCTTCGGCGACATTGATCTTCGTGCAGCCTCACTCGACGGATATGACGTGGACTGGCCTCTCACCTACGAGGAAATCAGTCCGTTCTACACCCGCGTGGAAAAGATGATTGGTGTAGCCAGCACAGTGCAGAACCGGCCAAGCAATCCGGATGGATCGTACTTGCCTCCGTTCAAGTTTCGCTGCCTCGATTTCATTCTGGAGGCAGGATGCACGAAATTGGGTGTGCCGTATCTGCCCGATCGATGCGCGCAGCTGACCGAACCGCACGAAGGGCATCCAGCGTGCCATTTCTGCGGGGAGTGCACCACGGGTTGCGATGTCGGCGCGTTTTTCTCGACGCCTTATTTTTTGTTGCCGAAGGCGGAGGCAACGAAGAATCTGGAGTTGCGCACCAATGCGCTGGCAAAGAATGTCCTGGTGGATGAGAACGGGCGCGCATCGGGCGTCGCTTACATCGACCGCAAGACGAAGCAAGAAGTAGAAGTCTACGGGCGAGCCGTGGTCGTGGCAGCTTCGTGCATCGAGTCGGCGCGCGTGATGCTGAATTCGAAGTCGCGGCAGTGGCCCAACGGCATCGCGAATTCGAGCGGTCAGTTGGGGCGCAATCTTTGCGATCATCTTTACGGCGAGTCGGTGCGCGGGTATCTGCCGCAACTGATGGGACAGCCCAGCTTCCCGGATCATGTAGCCGACAGCACAATCGCGTGGATGCCGCGCTGGCAGAATCTGAAGGACCCGCACGAAGAGAAGTTCATTCGTGGATATTCGATCTATCCTGACGGCGGCTGCACGGAGTTCCCGTGGTTTGCCAACAGCCTCGATGGATTTGGCTCGTCATTCAAGCGCGAGATCAAGCGGCGGTATCCGGCGCCGGTGAGCTTTGGCATTCAGGCTCCATCGCTTCGGTCGGATACGAATTTCATGGATCTGGATCCGGAGGTCAAAGACCCGTATGGAATTCCGGTAGCCCGCATGCACTTCGAGTGGGACGAAAATGTTCTGAAGATGTGGGAACACTCGAAGCAGGTGTGCGCTGAAGTGCTGAAGGCGGCGGGTGGCGAGATTGAGAGCCTAGGCAAAGAGCCGGAAATTCCCGGGTGGAGCCTGCATGAGACGGGCACCTGCCGCATGGGAAATGATCCGAAGAAGTTTGTGACCAATCGCTTCGGGCAAACGCACGACGTGCCGAACCTGTACGTGAGCGATGCCAGTGTATTTCTCAACTGCACGGACAAGACCACCACCATCAGTATTCTGGCGTTCTCGCTGCGAACGTCTGAACACATCATCGAGAACTTTCGTCAAGGTGAGCACAAAGCGGCGTGAACGACGAACACTCGCGGGCCGGCGAACTGCCACCGCATGCCGGGTCGAGCGTCGCTCGATTGCGCGAACTGGCAGCACTCTTCCTCAAACTCGGCACGATCAGCTTCGGCGGACCCGCGGCGCACATCGCAATGATGGAAGCCGAAGTCGTCCGCAAGCGCCAATGGGTAACGCAGCAGCAGTTTCTTGACATGCTGGGCGCGGCCAACCTGATTCCGGGGCCAACCTCCACCGAAATGGCGATCAACATGGGATTCGTGCGCGCGGGCTGGGCGGGGTTGTGTGTGGCAGGAGCGAGTTTCATTCTGCCCGCAGCTTTGATCACGGGAGCGTTCGCCTGGGCTTACGTGCGATTTGGGACGATGACGCAGGCCGTGTCGGTGCTCGCGGGAATCAAGGCAGCCGTGATCGCGGTGATCGGGATTGCGATTTTCCATCTGGGAAAAACAGCGGTTCGCGGCGTAGGACTCGCAGTGCTGGGAGCGGTGGCGCTGGCGGCATTTTTTCTGGGCGTGAATCCACTAGTGATTTTGTTTGGCGGCGGATTTTTGGGAATGGTGGTGCGGCCGGCGGCGAGTCTTCGAGCGGCTGGCACGTTGTTTTTGGCGCCTCTGGTGCCGCGTCGAGTCTCCTGGTCTGCGTTCGGTATAGCTGCGGCAACCTCGGCTGCTGTGGCTCCGGTGGTGGCTCGACCATCGATTGGCAGGATTGCGCTGTTCTTCCTGAAACTTGGCGCGGTTCTTTACGGCGGCGGATACGTGCTGCTGGCGTTTCTTGAGCAAGGAATGGTGCAGCAGCACGCATGGCTCACGCACCAGCAACTGCTCGACGCGGTGGCGATCGGGCAGTTTACGCCGGGTCCGGTGTTCTCGACCGCAACCTTCATCGGATACATCCTCGGCGGAGTGCCGGGGGCGGCGGTAGCCACGGTGGGGATCTTTCTGCCATCGTTCTTTTTTGTCGGTTTATTGGCTCCGGTATTGTTCCGGCTCAGGAAGTCGGTGTGGATGGCAGCGTTTCTCGATTCGGTGAATGTTTGTGCGGTGGCGCTGATGGCGGGAGTGACATTCCGGTTGGGAGCGGATGCGCTGCGAGGATGGCCGGCGTGGGTGATCGCCGGCGCCGCGCTCGGAGTACTGCTGTGGCGGAAGGTGAATCCGGCGTGGGTAGTCTTCGGTGGAGGGCTGGCGGGATTCTTACTGATTCGCTAATTCGGCTTTTCTTCGCCTTCGCTGGTTTTTGTGGTAAATGTAGAAACCATGCGAAAAGCCGTCAATCATCTGAAGAAATGCGATCCCGTGTTGTGCGCGATCATTGAGCGAGTGGGGACGTGCCGGATGGAATTTAGTCCGGCGGAATTTTCGAGTCTCGCCGAGGCGATCGTCTACCAGCAGTTGAACGGCAAGGCGGCGGTCACAATTTTCAGGCGATTTGCCGCACTCGCCGGGGAGCCGCTCACTCCAGCAGGGATTCTCAAACTCAGCGATGAGCAACTGCGGAGCGTGGGTTTGTCGAAGCAGAAGTCGGCGTACTTGAAGGATCTGTCGGCGAAGACCGCAGCGGGAGCGCTGGACTTTTCGCGCCTGGCCGGACTGCCGGATGAAGAAGTGATCAAGCATCTGACGCAGGTGAAGGGCATCGGGGTGTGGACGGCGCATATGTTCTTGATGTTTTCGTTGCGGCGTCCGGATGTGCTGCCTACCGGGGATTATGGGGTGCAGATGGCGATCCGGAAGCACTACAAGAAGCGAAAACTGCCCAAGCCTCAGGACATGGAGAAGATCGCGAAGGCCTGGGCGCCTTATCGGAGTGTCGCCTGCTGGTATTTGTGGCGGAGTTTGGATATCAAAACCGTTTAACCACAAAGGGCACTAAGGAAACCTGAATTCCTCTTCGCCTCTGTGATCCCCTGTGGCCTCTGTGGTTAAATGGTTGCGATGGCTGATATCAAGATTCGCGTGCTGGTGGCCAAGCCCGGGCTCGACGGGCATGATCGCGGGGCAAAGGTGATTGCGCGCGCCCTGCGCGATGCGGGCATGGAAGTCATTTACACCGGGCTGCGGCAGACGCCGGAGATGATCGTCAATGCGGCGCTGCAGGAAGATGTGCAGGTGATCGGGCTCTCGATTCTTTCCGGTGCGCACAATGCGATTGTGCCGCGCGTGATGGACCTGCTCAGGCAGAACAAGATGGACGATGTAATCGTCGTGTTGGGCGGCATCATTCCGAACCAGGATATTGAGGGAATGAAAAAGCAGGGGGTGGCCGCGATTTTCCAGCCGGGCACGGCGATGGACGACATCGTTCAGTTCATCCGCACGCACGTGAAGGGGCCCGGCGTGCCGGCGGCTGGGTAATGGGCGAGATCAACGCGTCCCGCGCCAGGGAAATCCTCTCAAAAACGGTGGGGCCTACTCCGTGGTATTGGGAAACTTTTCCTGCGTTCCGATCTTTGGCGGGGCAGCGCTTCGTCTGGAAGCATCACGGCGAGCAAGGGCCTATCGGACATCTCGTGACGCTCGGCCTCGAGCAGGAACCCGACAAAGCTCGCCTCGCGCTCAACACATACTGTCGACCGTTCCTGGTGCCGCCACATTTTCTAGGGATCTGGTGTCCAGAGGGACGAAGCATTCGCCTCGCCTGCTTCGATCCGGATCAACTGAAAGCGTTTGACCTGGCGGAGGTCGCCGGGTGGTTCAAGCAATCTTCCGATCGGATTTATGCAGGAACCGCGCCGATCGCGGACTTTGAAGTTGCTCTAACACTCGCGCCAGGGATGAACAAGATCGAGTTGCCGAAGCAACTTGCGACCGTGGATGAGTTGATCGTCCCCACCAGCTACAAAGCAATGTCGAATGACGATCCGGCGTTTGCGCTTTTCGTTTTTTATCTGCAGGCGGGACTGGTCGAAGTGCTCCCGCAAAAGTGGTTCACGGGAGCGCAATACCGCGTCGGTCAGCAGTGGATCACGCGAGCAGCGCGCGATCCGGAGTCGCACCGGATTTTCGGCGAATGCTTTGGCGTGGGAACGTTTCTGCTGGAGGAAGATGGCTCGCGGCTGGCGGAATGGATCTCGCGAGCAGGTTCCTAGTCCGGAGCACTATGAGCAAGGGTGCGTCGGAGTTCACGCTGGGGCACGACGGCGGCATTCTCTTCCTGACGCTGGTATCCGATGATGGCATGAACCGCCTTACGCGAAGCAAGGTCACTGCGCTTCGTGGGGAAATTGAAAGCTTCGTCAGTGCGGATGCTCCTGTACGTCCGCTCGTGATCTCAGGCAATCCGATATTTTCGGCGGGCGCGGACTTGAACGAAATCCGCTCGCTCGGTGGACCTGAGGCCTTCCACTTCGCGAAAATGGGTCAGGAACTGATGAACCTCGTGGCCGACTACCCCGGCCCGGTCTATGCGAGCATTCACGGATTTTGTATGGGCGGAGGGCTCGATCTGGCGTTGGCTTGCCATCACCGAATCGCGACGCCGCACGCTGTTTTCGGACACCGCGGCGCGGCCCTGGGACTGATCACGGGATGGGGAGGGACGCAGCGACTGCCCCGGTTGGTCGGCAAAGGGCGTGCACTCGAAATGTTTGTCGCTGCGGAAAAGATTGGAGCTCCACGCGCCCTGCAGATCGGGCTGATTGACGCCATTGCCGAGGATCCGGTGGCCGAGGCCGTCCGGCGTTTGGAGCGCTGATGCGCCGTTTGCGCGCCTCAGCCCCGCTGGTATAGGGTAAACAGTCCGCGTCTTGATATTTCGACCCATGGCTGACCGCAACGAAACTCCATCCCTGAACACGACTGAACCGGCGAACGTGTTGGTGACCAAGATCGATCCCACCTCGGCGCGATTTGAGGCCAACATGCGGTTTCTGGCGGACTTGATGTCGCAGGTGCGCAATGAAGGAGAGAAAATCTGCGAGGGCGGCGGCGCGAAGGGCATCGAAAACCAGCATAGCAAGGGGCGTTTGACGGCGCGGGAGCGCATTAAGCTGCTGGCGGATCCCAATACATTCTTCGAACTAGGGCTCTATACCGCGTACGGCATGTATGAAGAGTGGGGTGGGGCTCCGGCGGCGGGCGTGATCACCGGGCTGGCGCGGATTCATACGCGGATGGTCATGATCATCGCCAATGACGCGACGGTGAAAGCCGGCGCCTTTTTCCCGATGACGTCGAAGAAGGTGATTCGCGCGCAGAACATCGCCATCGAGAACCGCATTCCGACGATCTACCTGGTGGATTCTGCTGGTGTGTTCTTGCCTCTGCAGGAGGACGTGTTTCCGGATACAGACGATTTTGGACGAGTGTTCCGCAACAACGCGGTGATGTCGGCGATGGGGATTCCGCAGATCGCCGCGATCATGGGAATGTGCGTCGCGGGCGGCGGATATTTGCCGGTGATGTGCGACCACGTGTTGATGACCGACGGCAGCGGATTGTTTTTGGCAGGTCCGGCGCTGGTGCAGGCGGCGATTGGGCAGAAAGTTTCCGCCGACGAACTGGGCGGAGCGGCCATGCATTCGGCCATCAGCGGGACGGTGGACTTCCGTGAGGCGAACGATGAAGCCTGTATCGCGCGGATTCGCTCGATCGTCGAGAGGTGGGGATACCGGCGAATGTCTCCGTGGGATCGGAAGAAGCCGGTGGAACCAGTGCTCACGGCGGAAGAAATTTACGGAATTTATGATTCGTCGCCGGCGCGCCCCTACGACATGAAAGAAGTTTTGGCGCGCGTGCTCGATGGCAGCCGCTTTGACGAATATAAGCCGGAGTATGGCAAGACGCTCATCTGCGGATATGGTCGCATCGGCGGGTTCGCGGTGGGAATTGTGGCAAATCAGAAACTGCACGCGCAGCAGACCGATCACGAGGGCCACAAGCGGGTGGAGTTTGGCGGGGTGATCTATACGGAGTCGGCCGAGAAGGCTGCGCGTTTCATCATGGACTGCAATCAGAACCTGATTCCGCTGATCTTCTTTCACGACGTGAACGGCTTCATGGTAGGGCGCGACGCCGAGTGGAGCGGCATCATTAAGGCGGGCGCGAAGATGGTGAACGCGGTTTCGAACTCGGTGGTGCCGAAGATTGCAGTGATTGTGGGCGGATCGTTTGGGGCCGGGCACTATGCGATGTGCGGGAAGGCATATGATCCGCGCTTTGTATTTGCCTGGCCGACGGCCCGTTACGCGGTGATGAGTGGAGAATCGGCCGCAGGTACGCTGGTAGAGATCAAAGTGAAGCAACTGGAACGCGGCGGGAAAAAGCTGAGCGAGGAAGAACGGAAAGAACTCTACGAATCGGTGAAGCGGACTTACGATGAGCAGACCGATCCGCGGTATGGGGCGGCGCGGCTGTGGATCGACAAGATCATCGATCCGATCGAGACGCGGGATGCGATCACTCAGGCGCTGGAAGCAGCGGCGCTGAATCCGGATGTGCCGGAGTTCAAGGTGGGAGTGCTGCAGACGTAGCTCCTTTGCCACGGATTTGCGCGGATCGACACGGATTACAGATTTAAGAATTCAGATTGCAGATTCTAGATTTCAGATTTGCGATTTTTGCCTTGAGTGTTTTGATCCGTGTGAATCCGCGAAGATCCGTGGCAGATGATTTTGTATGAATGATGTCGTCAAATTGATCGAGTGTCCGCGCGATGCCTGGCAGGGGCTGAAGGGGATGATTCCTGCCGACTTGAAGGTGGATTATCTCAAGGCACTGATCAGTGTGGGCTTCAAGCACATTGACGCGGTGTCGTTCGTGTCGCCGAAGGCTGTGCCGCAGATGGCGGATTCGGAAGAAGTTCTGAAAGAACTGGATCCGCCGGACGATGTGGAGATCATCGGCATTGTCGTCAATGAGAAGGGCGCGCAGCGGGCGGTTGAGACGCAAGCAGTGACGACGCTGGGTTTTCCGTATTCGATTTCGGAGACGTTTCTACGCAAAAATCAGAACCAGTCGCCCGAGGAATCGCTCGACGAACTGGAAAAAATCCAAAAGAAGGCGGATGCCGGAGGTCTCGACGTCGTGGTTTATATCTCGATGGCATTCGGCAACCCGTACGGCGACCTTTGGAATGCGGAAGAAGTAATCGAGGCGATTTCGCTGATGGAAGTGGACAGCCTGAAGATGATTTCGCTCGCAGACACGGTGGGCATGGCGAACCCGCAGCAGATTAGCGATGTAGTGGGCGCCGTGATGGCGAAGTACGACTATCTCGAGATCGGCGTGCATCTACACAGCCGTCCCGATCAGGCTGCAGAAAAGATTTTGGCGGCGTACGACGCGGGTTGCCGGCGGTTTGACTCTGCGCTGGGAGGATTGGGGGGATGTCCCTTTGCGCAGGACGCGTTGATTGGTAACATCCCGACTGAGAAAGTCGTGGAAACGCTCGGCAAACGAGGCGCGGAGCTGCCGGCTTTGAAGCCGCTGGACTCGCTGTTGAAGGCCACGGCGGGTATCGGGGCGAAGTTCTCGAGTTCAAACGCAGCAGATTGATTGGCCACGGATTTTCGCGGATCATCACGGATCAAGAAGGCGGGAATTTTGATTCAGCGATCGTCTTTCGAATTCGCGGCGAGGCTCTGAAATGTCTTACAAGACGATCCAACTCGCATACGACGGTGGCGTTGCCACCATCACGCTGAACCGTCCAGAGAAGCGCAACGCCATCAGCTTCGATTTGATTGACGATCTGCTTGGTGCGCTCGCTGAGGTGGCAAAGTCGGACGCCATCGTGCTGATCTTGACCGGCGCGGGCAAGGCGTTTTGCTCGGGAATGGATCTGGACAACCTGAAGGCGCTGCTGGGACGTACGCCGGAGGAGAATCTGCAGGATTCGCAGGCGATGGTTCAGTTGTTTCGGTCGCTTTATGAGTTCCCGAAAGTCACGATTGCGGCGGTGAATGGAGCGGCCATCGCGGGCGGGACGGGACTGGCTCTGCTGTGCGACTTTACGCTGGCGGTTCCGGAAGCGAAGTTTGGCTACACCGAGGTGCGCATCGGGTTTGTTCCGGCGATTGTTTCGACATTCTTGTTGCGGCAGGTCGGCGAAAAACAGGCGCGGGATCTGCTGTTGACTGGTCGAATTTTCGATGCCGAAGAAGCGGCGCGTATGGGACTGGTCAGCGAAATCGTGCCCTCGGGGAATCTGATGGAACGCGGTCACGCATTAGCGTCGTTGTTGATGGAAAACAGTTCGGCGTCACTTCGCGCGACGAAGCAGTTGCTCACCGATCATGCTCGCGCGGAACTCGACGCGCAGATCGAGTCGGCTGTACGAGAGAATGCGGCGATCCGAACAACTGCCGATTTCCGTGAAGGGATTACTTCGTTCCTCGAGAAACGCAAACCAGTCTGGACGGGGAAATGAGTTCGAGCTATCACCAGAACGAAACGACACTCCGGGTGCGCTATGCGGAGACCGACCAGATGGGAGTGGTCTACCACTCGAACCATTTGATCTGGTTTGAGGTAGGCCGGGTCGAGTTGATGCGGCAGATGGGATTCTCGTATCGCGATATGGAGCGCGACGAGGACCGATTCATCGCGGTGGCCGAGGTCCAATGCCGTTACCGCGCCCCGGTGTATTACGACGAAGAAGTGTTAATTCGGACGCGACTGAAGAGCGTGCGCGAGTCGGTGGTCATTTTCAACTACGAACTGGTTCGAGTCGGGACAGGCGCGCTGCTGGCCGAGGGCGAAACGACGCACATCGTCACCGACTCGAAGATGAAGATCGCCGCTTTGCCTGAGAAATATTTGACGGCGTTTCGCAAAGCAATGGGGAAATGATTTGCTGCTTACTGCCGATCGCCCCATTCACATAAGGCGGGAGATTGTAATTCGACGGGAAAGGCTCCTTGAACGCACTCCACATTAACGGAAACGATCTGACGCTGGAAGCGGTACGCGAAGTTGCGAGCGTCGAAACTCGCCGTGCAGCATTGCTCTCACCCGATGCACGGGAGGCGGTCAATCAAGCGCGCGCGGTTGTCGATGAAATCGTCGCCACCAACAAAGTCGCTTACGCCATCACGACGGGCGTGGGCAAACTGAGTGACGTGCGCATCGTAGGCGATCAGATTCGCGAACTACAGGTCAATCTGGTGCGGTCGCATGCGGTGGGCGTTGGCGAACCGCTATCGATTGCCGAGACTCGCGCCATGATGCTGTTACGGGCAAATTCTCTGGCGAAGGGTCATTCTGGAGTGCGGGCGATTGTAATTGATACGCTTTGCGAGATGCTCAATCGCGGGGTGACGCCCTTTGTACCCTCGCAGGGTAGCGTTGGCGCGAGCGGCGACCTGGCGCCATTGGCACACCTGGCTCTGGCTTTGATCGGCGAGGGCGAATGCTTCGATGAACGAGGCGTGCGCGTTCCGAGTATGGAAGCTTTGAAGAGGGCCCAGATCAAGCCACTGGTGCTGGAGTCCAAGGAATCGATCTCGCTTATCAACGGGACGCAAGCCATGCTGGCGGTGGGGACTCTCGCGCTGCTGGCCGCGGAGACATTGGTGGACTCCGCCGACGTGCTGGGCGGACTATGCTGCGACGCGCTCAAAGGAACCGATGCGGCGTTTGACGAGCGCATTCATAAAGCGCGTCCGCACAGCGGACAGATGAAAACCGCGGCGAACCTGCGCCACATGCTGGAAGGCAGCCAGATTCGTGAGTCTCATCGCGATTGCGGCCGCGTGCAGGACGCATACTCGCTGCGGTGTATTCCGCAGGTGCATGGAGCGGTACGAGACACGTTGGCCCACTGCCGCGCGGTCTTTGAGACCGAAGCCAATTCCGCGGTGGACAATCCGCTGGTGTTTATCACTGATGCGAAGAACGCCGAGGGCGACGTTATCTCCGGCGGAAACTTTCACGGCGAACCCCTGGCGTTTGCGTTGGATTTCCTGGCGATTGCGTTGAGCGCGCTGGCAGGCATCAGTGAGCGGCGGATCGAGAGATTGGTGAATCCGGCGCTGAGCGAGGGTCTGCCGCCGTTTCTGGCGGCGGGGGCCGGACTGAATTCTGGCTTCATGATGCCGCAGGTGACGGCGGCGGCGCTGGTCAGCGAAAACAAAGTATTGGCGCATCCGGCTTCAGTGGATTCCATCACGACCTCCGGCAACAAGGAAGACTACGTGTCGATGGGGATGACGGCCGCGACCAAACTGAAACGAGTGGTCGACAACACACGCAACGTGCTGGCGATTGAGGCTATGGCCGTTGCTCAGGCATTGGATTTCCTGGCTCCGTTGAAAACGTCGAAGCGTGGGCAGGCGGCACAGGCTGCGATTCGATCGGTGTGTCCGACTATGGAAAAGGATCGGGTCATGTACGGCGACTTCGCACGAATCGCAGAGATGATTGCGAAGGGCAAGCTGGCCGAGGTGGTGCGGTAGTTCCCGCCACTGGAAGTTCTCGAGATGAAGACTCTTACTGAGTATTTAAAGTTTCATACGAAGACGCACCGTGCCTACGTGCACATCACGCCGCAGGTGGAACAGATTGTCGGCAAGAGCGGAGTGAAGGAAGGCATGGTACTGGTTTCGGCCATGCACATCACGGCGGGCATCTATGTCAACGACAACGAGAGCGGTCTGATCGAGGACATTGACCAGTGGCTGGAGCATCTGGCGCCGTTTCGCAAGGACTACAAGCATCATGAGACAGGCGAGGATAACGGCGACTCCCACCTGAAGGCGCTGTTGATTCATCACGAGGTCATCGTGCCGATTACGACGAGCAAGCTCGATTTGGGCACGTGGCAGCGGATTTTTTATGCCGAGTTTGATGGACAACGCGACAAGCGAGTGATCGTGAAAGTCATGGGAGAGTGACGACATGTCGGAAGAATTGAACGAATTGAAGGAACATGCCGAGCACGCGAAGGAAGATCCCACGCTGGCACCGGTCTCGGTGACCATGGCGATTCTTGCTGTTTTGGTGGCCGTAGTCTCTTTGCTTGGCCACCGCGCCCACACGGAAGAGGTTGTGCTGCAGGCGAAGGCAACGGATCAATGGGCGTTTTACCAGGCCAAGAACGTCCGACGTCACATCGATGAACTCTTTACGGACACAACCTCGGTGCAAGCAACTACCGATGCCCCCGTGCTGTCGAAGTTGCGCGACAAATATTCGCAGGAAGCATCGCGTTACAAAGATGATATGAAGAAAATCGAAGACGGGGCCCACGACTTGGAGGCGGAAGTCGCCACCGAAAGGAATCGTGCGGATCGATTCGATCTGGCCGAAGTCTTTCTCGAGATCGGATTGGTGATCACGTCAATCACACTGCTCTCCGGGCGACGAATCTTCTGGTTCATGGGCATCGCATTTGGCGCAATCGGAATCGCAGTGGCAGCGACTTCTGTTCTGGTCCACGGCTCTGCGCCGGTAGGCTGGGCTGCGTTTCGAATGCTCGGCTAAACGGTCCCACTCTCACGCGAAGAAGAGGCAGTGAAGGATGCTTCCTTGCTCCTATCCGGCTTCACCGCGATGAATGAACCGATCGCGAGCACATCCATGCGGGTGCGTTGGAAGCAGTCGATCGCCTCCTCTGGCGTGCAGACAATAGGCTCGTTCTCATTGAAGCTTGTATTGAGGATCACCGGTATGCCCGTCTTGCGATGGAAAGCTGAGATCAAATCGTAGTACATCGGATTCTCTTCGCGAGTCACGGTCTGCAGGCGGCCTGTATCGTCGGCGTGATTCACCGCGCATAATTCCTGGCGTTTCTCCGGTCGGATTTTGTAGACGTGCAGCATGAATGGCGACGGGTGATCGTGCTCGAAATATTCGTGCTGATAATCGGCCATGATCGACGGGGCAAAGGGACGGAACCACTCGCGGTGCTTGATGCGGGCGTTGAGGATGTCCTTCATGTTGGGCAGGCCGGGGTGCGCCACGATCGAGCGGTCGCCGAGCGCGCGCGGGCCCCACTCCATGCGCCCCTGAAACCAGCCGATTACGTTACCGGCGGCTATCTGCTCTGCGGTTTCGTCGAGCAACGCACTACGATCTAGGTTGCGAAATTCCAGACCTGCGCTCTGCAATGCGCCTTGGATGCGCGAGTCGGAAAACTCCGGACCCAGGTACGAGCTTTTCAACTCGTGCCGGCGAGGCTGCTTAAGCACGGAATGGTAGGTATGCAACGCGGCTCCGATGGCGAGGCCCTCGTCGCCTGCAGCGGGCTGGATGTAGGTCTGGCGAAAGGGCGTGCGATCGAAAAGCTTGCCGTTGGCCACGCTGTTGAGCGCGCATCCTCCGGCGATAGCGAGATCTTCGAGGGGGACGCGCTTGTGCAACTGGTTCAGCAGGTGGAAAAAGATTTCTTCGAACTGGTGCTGGAGAGCGAAGGCGAGATCCATGTCACGCTGCGTAATTTCCGCATGTGGCTTGCGCGGCTCGCCGAACAATTCTTCCATGCGATCGGAGAAATGGCGCGCGAGTTTGACAGTGCCGTCGGGCAGAACCTGCATCCCTTGATTGCTGCCCAGCGGCTTGAAGTAGCTGAGGTCCAACTGGAAGCCGCCGTCCTTGGGCGTGACGATTTTGGCAATTTGATCACAGTAGGTGCCTTTGCCGTATGGGGCGAGGCCCATGACCTTGCCTTCATCGCCGTACTGGGAGTAGCCGATGAACTCGCAAATCATGGTATAGACGCTGCCGAGCGAGTGCGGAAGGAAGACGCGGTCGAGCACTTCAATCTCGCTGCCTTCGCAACGCGCCATCATCGTTGAGACGAAATCGCCCGAGCCGTCGTAGCTGAATCCCGCGGCCTTTTCCCAGGGCGAACAATAATAGGCGCTCGCAATGTGGGCGATGTGATGTTCGAGGTGATGCTCCTGAAAGGGGAGCTGCGTGGAATCAACGTCGAGAGCCTTCTGGAGAAGCGAGCGCACGTCACGCATGGCTTCTTTGCGCTGGCGGAGGCGAATGAAGTTCAGGATCTTCGCCGGGTTCGCGAGTGCGTATTGAACCTTCTTGGTGAGATTGGCGTCGCTGTCTTGGCCGACGGCTACATGCTCGATGTCGGAAATCTTTGCGCCGACGGCGTCAAGGCACGCTTTAACGGCAAGTGCGGGAAAGCCGCCAAAATGTTTGTGACGGTTCAGACGCTCCTCGGCGATAGCGAATTTCACCTCGCCGTCTAGTACGATCGCGGCGGATGCGTCGGCGTGAAACATGTTGAGGCCCAAAATGAGCATGAACTAGCTTCGTCTCCTCTGACGTTGCGTTTGTGGTCGGGTCATTCGTCCGGGCTGGGATTCACACCAGACGTTCGTTGAGCTTGATTGAGAAATGCGGCAGCATCGACTGCAAGCGGCTTTCCGGTGGCAACCGATTCGTCAATGCGAAGGGTGGCAAGCGTCGAGCCGACAATGTCCTCGAAGCGGATGGGCGCGGGACCCTGCTGCCGCACGCAGCGGGTGAACGCGTCCCACTCGGCGCGATGGCCTTTATCCTGATGCCAGCGGGCATGGACGGTCTCTTTGCGCCCGCCGCGAACAAGTTCAAGGCGGCGAAAGTCGTCGAGAACCCCGGTTTTACCTCCGCCGAAAACCTCGATGCGTTCTTTTGAAAAAGAGCGGTCGCCGTTCGCAAGATAACAAATCGTCCCTTCGGAACCGTTGGCAAACCGAATCGAGACCAATACATTGTCGCCGCTGTAACGGCCGGCATTGCCGATTGCCCGGCCCTGAACTTCGACGATTGGCGAATCTGCCAGGAACGCCAGAAGGTCGACGAAATGGCAGACTTCGCCGAGGACGCGGCCTCCTCCCTGCTCGCGATCGTTGACCCAGTGATCCGGCGGAAGATGCCCGGCATTGACGCGATAGTGTAGCGCCAGCGGCTCGGAAGTCGAGGCCAGGAATGATTTCATTCGTGCGGCCATGGGCGCGAATCGACGGTTGAAGCCCACCATTAGCGCAGGACGTTCGGGCGTTGGGATCTCTAGATTCGCGCGAACGATCGAAGACAATTCGTCCTCGGACAAGCAGAGAGGCTTCTCGCAGAAAACATGCTTCCCTGCCGCTAGCGAGGCGAGAACCTGCTTGGCATGCAGATGATGGCGCGTGGCAATCACCACCGTGCTGACGCTGGGATCGTTGACGACCTGCGATTCGTCTGTCGTGCAATAGCGGAAGCCGAATTTTTTCGCTGCATGTTGGGTGTGCGAGCCGGTAGCAGCGCAGACTGCGGCGAGCGTCGTGCTGGAAGATGCTTTCATCGCGGGAACGAGCGTGCCCGCGGCAAAGACTCCGGCGCCAAGCAGGCCGACGGAAACGGCCGTCGCGGGAGCATTCGAAAGCCGCGGCGCGTTCTTCGCAGCATTTGGCGCCAGTGTGAGCGTGGATGAATCGTCGCCAGTACCGGAGTATTGAATCACTACTCCGAGGAATGGCTCGCGCGTCTTGCCAGTGATCAAGTCGTAGGCGCTCTGGGCGCGCTCGATCGAGAAGCGGTGGGTGATCAGCGAGGCCAAGTCGATTTTCTTTTCGGCCAGGAACTGTACGAAGGCTTCCATGTTGCGGGTTTCGGTCCAGCGCACATAGCCGATGGGATAGTCTCGGCCCTTTTGCTCATAGGCCGCGTCGTAACGTCCGGGGCCGTAGGAGCGCGAGATGCGGAAATCGAGTTCCTTCTCGTAATACGCCTTGCGCTCGATGTCGATGCCGACGGTTCCGACGGCAACGACGATGGCGCGATCGCGCGCGATGGCGCCGGCCAGATTCACGGGTTCGCTGCTGGGTGTCTCAGCCGTGATGAGAACCAGGTCAACGCCTGCGCCGCGCGAAGTTTCATTGCAGAGATCACGAAATGCTGAAGGCGAACTGGCAGCAGCATCCGCGCCTAAGCGACGCGCGAGATCGGCGCGCGCGGGATCGATGTCCACACCAAGAACGCGGCAGCCGGCGGCTTTCAACAATTGCACAGTGAGTTGACCGAGCAAGCCGAGACCGATAACCGCGACCACATCTCCGAGCTTCGCTTCGGCCGTTCGGATGCCGTGCAGCGCGACAGCGCCCAGCGTCGCGAAGGCTGCCTCGTCGAAAGAAACATCATTGCCAGTGAGCGGATCGCATATCGGAATGCGTGCCACAAGCAAGCGCGGAACGCACGCGATCTCGGCATGAACGGCATAGCCGGCACCGGCGCAGGCAACTCGGTCGCCGGGTCGAAGATCGGTCACGCCCTCACCAACGCCGATGACCGTTCCAGCGCTGCTGTAGCCGGGGCTTTGCGGCTGGTCGAGACGGCTGCGCACAGCCTGTATCGCGGAGAAGATTCCGTCGCGCTGCACTTTGCCGATGACCTCGCGCACAAGGTCAGGACGCGACTTCGCCTTTTGCAGCAGACTCTTTCGCGCGAACTCTGCGGAGGCCCGCTCCGTCCCGGCAGAAACTACAGACGCGGCGATGCGCACGAGCACGCAGCCGGGAAGGAGTTGAGGCGCCGGGACCTCTTCCACCGTCGTCACACCCGTACGCGCGTCTTGAAGAACCTGTTTCATGCGGTGGCCACTTGCGGAGGAGGAGCTAACTCAGACTCAAATCTGCGCGATCCGCCGTCGAGGAACGTCCGCATCCATAGTTCGAGCGTCAGAAATTGCCAAAGCTGCATGGACCAATCCTGGCGGCCGGTGCGCTGTTCGTCGACGAAGCGATGCACTGCTTCGGGGCGGAACAATCCGCGCTTGCGCAGTTGCGCTGCCGAGAGGAGGTCATCCACCATTTCTTTGAGATCGTGGGCCAACCAATAGTCTACCGGAGCGGCAAAGCCGGCCTTCGGTTGTTGCAACACTTCGCGCGGCAAAATGTCGCGCATGGCCCGGCGGAAGATGTATTTCGTGGTCGGGCGCAGCAGGCCCTTCAGCTTCAGGTTGGGCGGGATGTTCCACGCCGCGAATTCCGCCAGTTCCCGGTCAAGAAATGGAACGCGCACCTCCACGGACGACGCCATGCTCATCTTGTCGTTGTAGGTGAGGTTTAGGCTCGTCATGAATATTTTGGTGTCGAGGTAGAGCATCTGGTGCAGAAAGTCCGCGTCGTGGACGCGGTCAAACGCCTCACGGTGCCGGCTAGCCGGATCAGATCCTTGGGCCGCAAATTCCGAAGAGTAGATTCCCGACTTCTGCGGGGCGTCGAGATAGGTGCAGTTCGTGATGAAGCGATCGACAGCACTGAGCGAAGCGCTACGGGACATCTTCTTGGCAAGGCGAAGACTTCCTTTCAGCGGCGTGCCGCGAAAACTGGGGAGAGCGGCTAGGGCAGCCGCGGTTATACCCCGCGCGACTGAAGGCACCTTGCCATACGCCTGAGCCCAGTAGTGAGCAACGTGTTTGCGGTATCCGGCAAATAGTTCGTCGCCGCCGACACCTGAGAGAAGAACCGTGGCTTGCTTGCGAGCTTCGCGGCAAACCAGATAGGCGGTGATGATGGCCGGATCAGAGGTGGGTTCGTCCATGTGCCAGACCAGGCGAGGCAGGAGATCCGTCACGTCGGGCTCGACGACGATGCGTTGATTCTCGCACCCGAAATGGCGAGCCAACCGCGTGGCGACTTCTGGATCATCGAGAGTAGTCTCGCCGACGCGATATTTTCGCGGGAAGGTGATCGTATAGGTGTGAACCGGCTGCTTGGTCGCGCGCGCCATCATTGCGACGATGCTGGATGAATCGAGGCCGGCACTGAGGAAGGCGCCGATGGGAACATCGCTGATCATCTGCGCTTCGACAGAGCGGCGGAAGCGCTCTTGGACTTCGTCTGCGAGGTCAGCTTCGGAGCGAGCGTAATTCTGATTCGCGGGCGGAAACGTCAGGTCCCAGTATTGCGTGAGCTTGAGTTCGCCGTTGCGCAGCGTCGCGTAGTGGCCCGCCGGCAATTTCAGAATGCGGCGGAACATCGTTTTAGGATCGGGCACCCAAAGGAATGTCAGGTACTGGTGAAGCGATTCGGGATCGAGTTCCGCTTCGATCTCCGAAATCTGCAGGAGAGCTTTGATTTCCGAGGCGAAGGCGAAGCGCTTGCCATCGTGGAAATAATAAAAAGGCTTCACGCCAAAGTGATCGCGCGCAACGAAGAGCGTGGGCGTGGCCGAGCGAAGATCGCAGATCGCGAAGGCGAACATGCCATTCAAGCGCTTTACGCAGTCGGTGCCTTCCTGCTCGTACAGATGGATAATCACTTCGGTGTCGGTGTGCGAGGCAAAGCGGTGGCCCTTGCTTTCGAGTTCGCGCCGAAGCTCAGGGAAGTTGTAAATCTCCCCGTTGTACGTGATCCAAACGGTGCTGTCCTCGTTGCACATCGGCATGTGGCCGACGGGAGATAGATCGAGAATCGCGAGGCGGCGGCTGCCCATGCCGATGTAGGAGCCGTCGGGAAACTTGTGGTCCCAGAGGCCAGAGTCGTCGGGTCCACGATGCGCCTGGACCTGAGTCATTCGCGCCAGCGTTTCCCGATCTCCGCAATTCACGACACCGCTGATTCCGCACATGCCTTCGTTAGTTCCTTTGCGATCCTTCGGCAACCATTCTCTTCTTCAGTTCATAGATCTTGGCTTTTGTGTGGAACATCTGTACGCCCTGAAAGCCGCAGTAAATCAGGCCCGGTATGCCATCGAGAAATCCGAAACGCAGGATATAACGATAGAAAAACAACAACACTGGAGAACCCGGCACACCATAAAGCTTTTTCTTCAGCCAGCGGCGACGCTGCGCTTGCGTTCCAAAAAGCGTAGGGGACAGTTCTCCGCTGGCTTGTTCGCCCTGCAGTAAAACGCGCGATTCCCAATTGGAATACTCGTCGTGCTTCTGGATGTAACGAGAGAGCGATTCCACGTTGTGATGGATCAATGGATTCTTAAGCCGCGCCGTGGGGCCTTCGACCACGACGTGCTCGTGGACTTCCATGTCGGCCATGGACGCGTCTTGATCCTTGAGGCGGCATTCGTAGCGGCCCTTGCCGCGGCGGAAGAGTGAAAGCTTCCAGAAGCCGGCATCGCCATGGCGCAGCGCCCGGCCGAGAAAGTACATGCGAAGTGAGAGGTAGTAGCCGTTTCGGTCCGGGGCTTGAACAACATGTCGAATTTCTTCCGTGAGTTCGGGCGTGAGGGCTTCGTCGGCATCGAGAAGCAGAATCCAGTCAAAGGCCAGGGGAAGAGTGTCGATGGCCCACTGCCGTTTCTTGGGCCATCCTCCCTGATAGTGAAACTGAACGACTTTGGCTCCGAAAGAACGAGCGATCTCAGGCGTCGCATCAGTGCTCTGTGAATCGATGACATAGACCTCACCGACATCGCGCAGCGCTGCGAGACAGCGAGGCAGATTCTTTTCCTCATTGCGCGCAGCCACGATCACGCTGACTGGCAACTTGCCGACAGCCGTTACGGGCTGCATCTTTTGGATTTCTTCAACTTTTTGCATGCTTGAACGAGTCACAGATGCAGTTCGCACCAGCGCTGGAGCACATACAGAGACCACGGCCGCGACCACGACACGGTTCCGCGCAGAAAATCTTTCCAAATCTCTTGCACTTGATTGCCATCGAGCAGCGCGCCGAGTGGTCCGTCGCCGATTCGTTTTGCGTTCAGTACCGGCTCGATCTCGGCGCGAAGTTCCTGGCGCATCCAGTGCTCAAACGGCAGCGTGAAGCCGCGCTTCGGACGATGGACGATTTCATCCGGAAGCGTGCCCGCAAGAGCGTCGACCAGAAGCTTCTTTGGCGTGCCGTTCAGCTTCCATGCACCCGGAAGAGACAGCACGGCCTTGGCTAGTTGATGGTCAATCAGGGGAACCCGAACCTCCAGACCCTGCGACATGCTCATAAAATCGGCGTCGCGCAACAGTGTATTGAGCATATAACAGCGCGACTCGAGATAGGAAACGCGATTCACGGGGTCAAGCAAACGAGAACGCCGGAGGCGATCGCACTGAGAAGCTGCCGCCGATGCCATGGTCGCTTCATCGGGACCCGGGAAAAGAAGATCACGCTGGGCCGGAGTAAACAACATGCGCGTGACGAAATAGGGATGCAGAACCCGGCCATTGGCCCGCGCCAGGCAGCCAGCTTCCGATTCTGATCATTTTCGGGAGACAGCGCCGCAAACACCGATGCCAAGGACCCGCTAACGGGACGGGGCACGCGTTTCCAGAATCCTGCAAAGCGCTCCATACGTGGGACCGTACGGAAGTTGGAATACCCCGCAAAGATTTCGTCGCCACCTAGACCTGACAGCGCGACCTTTACGCCGACGCGGCGCGTCTCGCGAGAGACGAAGTACGTATTGATCCCGTCCATGGTGGGCAGATCCATGGCGCGAAGTGCATCTGGGATAGTGGCCAAGACGTCGGCCTGAGATACGGTGATCTCGTGGTGATCGGTGCGGAACTTCGCTGCGAGAGCGCTCGAGTGTTGCGCTTCGGAAAATTCAGCTTCGCGGAATACGATGGAGAACGTGCTCGGAGTTACGCCACCACGGCTGAGAATACTAACCAACGCACTCGAATCGATACCACCCGAAAGAAACACTCCTACGGGCACATCGCTAACCAACTGCAGACGCACGGCCTCTTCGAGAATTGGTTGCAGTTGTTCGCCGGCATGTTTTTCATCGCCTGATGGTGAAACGGCATTTGCATCATCATCAACAAGGTCCCAGTACGGGGCCTGCCGCAGAGTACCGCCCTCCCATGTCAAAGTATGACCCGGAGGGAGCGCATGCACTCCTTCCAGCAACGTGAGCGGATCATAGGCAGAACCAAACGTCAGATAATTGACTAGCCCAGCCTGATCGACCTTACGCGGCACCAGGCCGGTGCCGAGCAAGCTGCGGACTTCTGAGGCAAAGAGAAAGTAAGATCCAGACTCGACGTAGTAGAGAGGCTTGATTCCCATGGGATCGCGGGCCAGGAACAGACGATGACGGCGAGCGTCCCAGATCGCGAAGGCGAACATCCCGCGGAATTTTAAGAGACACTGCTCGCCCCAGCGCGCGTAGGCTTTCAGCAAAACTTCAGTGTCGGAGTTGCTGACGAAACTTGTTCCGGCGTTTTCGAGTTCTTTACGGACGTCACGGAAGTTGTAGATCTCGCCGTTATAAACAATCCAGTTGCCGGTCTCAGCGTCGTGCATGGGCTGATGTGCGAGCGGTGAGAGGTCAAGAATCGCAAGGCGCCGGTTGCCTAAGCCGATTTCCACGGGGCCCGAAACCGTGTCGTGCAACAAAATAGTGCCCGAATCATCGGGCCCACGATGAGCGAGCGACTGCGTACCGCGCTCGAGGATTTCCGGCGCGACGCGAGCGTTCCTGCCAACGATGCCAAAAATTCCACACATTGAGGGATGTGGCCTAACACGAAGAACAGCCTCTATTAAACACTACGAAGGGCATAGAATGGGCTGCGGTATAATCCGTGGACCGACACCGAATTCCGAGAGCCGAGGCCGAAATAATTGATGTCGCTGTCAGAAACTCTTACACGCAAAACGCCTTTCAATTCTGCGGCCCCTCCAACAGAAGCCTCGACCGGTGCTCCAGGCGAACCATCTCGCGCGGAGATTCTAGCGCTCGTCGCACTCACCTTTGTGGTGTTCGCCGCCGTCATAATGTCAATGCGGAATTACGGTTCCTTGGTCGACAATTTTGGCGACAGTTCGTCTTACATGGGTCTGGCCTCGGCGATACGGCATTGGGACTTCCACGGAATCGTCGTCAAGCAATTCTGGGGATTGCCCTACGCGATGGCGGCGCTTTCGAAGGTGTCGGGCCTGTCGGATCGCACTGCGTTGCTGGTATTTTCGTTGGTGCCTTCGCTACTCGCGAGCCTGCTTGCCTGGCGACTATGGGGAGGATGGATCGCGGGCTATTTCGCGATTCTCAATTTTGACTGGATGCAGCGTTCCTGCCTGGGAGGCTCGGAGCCACTTTTCGTGTGTCTTCTATTCGGGGCATTCCTGAGCGTTCGCCGACAGCGCTGGCTGCTGGCTTCCCTTCTGGCGTCGTTTGCGACCATAGTGCGGCCGTTGGGATTGTTCGCACTCATCGGCATTGGACTGACTCTGCTCTGGCGGCGCGACTTCCGCAAGCTTGCTGCTGCCACGGCCATTGGACTAGCAGTGGGCGTGCTCTATGCTTTTCCTCTGGCAACCCACTTCGGAGATCCGCTGGCGACTGTGAACAGTTATCACAGCAAAGAATGGCAGGGCGGTTGGCTTTTTGGCTTCCCTTTTTACGCCATCATCAAGGGAACTTTGCTTTACCCTGCGCCATGGACGAATCTTGTACTCAGTTTCGGTTGGATTTTTCTGGTGTTGGGCGCAGTCGTCGCGATGGTGATATCCAAACGGTTCCGCGCATATTGCAAGGATCATACGGTCGAGGGCGCATTCCTTGTGCCCTACCTTTGGTGCCTCTTCACCTACAACTATCCTTACTGGGCGCGAGGTACTTTTGCCCGCTTCGCGATACCGATCCTACCCTTTGTACTGCTCGTACTCTATCGTTGGATACCTAAAGATCGCCGCGTCTTGTGGGGACTTGGGGTGTTGTTCTCAGTGCTCGCGGCCAGTTCGGCGCTGGGCGTGTCGAACGTAGTGCACATGATCAGAATGGCACGTTAGGCAGTCCGCTGTTCTGGTTCTCGGCTGACCACAATGGTAGCGGACTGCTGTCGAGTTGGAATTGGGCGTGGTCCAGCGTTGTTTCAACCTCAAGAACGGCTCCTCGAAATATCTCTACGACAAAAAGGCGATGCTCTAACCGCTATGAAGAAGCGCAGGGAAACTCTTTAAAGGCCCCGCCTCTTTCGATTACAAAATGTCAAACGATTGGATAACCTCCAAGATGTGCATCGCGCAGCGGACGCCATTTCATCTGGCATCTGCGGTTGATGCAAATGCGATAATCTATATCGTCGAATCTTAAATAGGTTTGAATGGCAAACTCTCCCATCAAAGTTCCTTATCTCGATTTGAAGGCCCAGTATCAGAGCATCAAGCCTGAGATTGATGCCGCCATCTCCAACGTACTCGATAGTTGCCAATTTGTGCTGGGCTCTGAGGTGGCGGCGTTCGAACAGGAATTTGCTGCTTATTCCGGCGCCACCGAATGCATTGCCGTGAACTCCGGCACCAGCGCATTGCATCTGGCGCTGCTCGCTGGCGGAGTTGGCCCTGGCGACGAAGTAATTACTGTTCCCTACACGTTCGTCGCGAGTGTCGCAGCCGTCACTTATGCAGGAGCGCGGCCAGTTCTGGTGGATATTGATCGGCACTCGTTCAATATGAATCCCGCTGCGATTGAGGCAGCCATCACGCCGCGCACCAAGGCGATCATGCCGGTGCATCTCTACGGCCAGCCCGCCGACATGGATCCAATTATGGAGATCGCCCGGCGCCGCGGGTTGATCGTCATCGAAGACGCGGCGCAGGCACACGGCGCGAAATACAAAGGGCGGCCGGTCGGAAGCATCGGCGACATGACGTGTTTCAGTTTCTATCCCACCAAGAACCTCGGAGCCTACGGCGAGGGCGGGGCCGTTACCACCAACAACGCCGAGTTTGCGCGATCAATTCGCATGCTGCGCGATTGGGGACAGGATCGTAAGTATCATCACGTGGTGCGCGCGTTTAATTACCGGATGGAAGGTTTTCAGGGCGCGATCCTGCGCGTGAAGTTACGTCATCTGGAGCAGTGGACCGAGGCACGCCGCACCATCGTCAGCAAATATAACCGATTGCTCGCCGACTCCGCCGTAGAGCTTCCTCAAGAGATGCCCTGGGCTCGCCACGTCTATCATGTCTATACCTTGCAAAGCGACGATCGCGATGCCTTGCAGGCCGCGCTGCTGACAGAAGGAATTCAGACGGCTATTCACTATGCGGTGCCCGTGCATTTGCAGCCTGCTTATGCTGATTTGGGATATTCCCGTGGAGATCTCCCGCAGTCGGAGAAAGCAGCCAGCGAAGTTTTATCTCTGCCGTTGTACCCTGAACTTTCCGAGCAGGCCGTGAACTATGTCGCCACGGCCGTGAAGAAAGCTGCTTCGCGCAAAGTACAGACGGTGATCTGAACCCCGCGAGAAATGGACCTCTGATGAGTCTCAGGCTGTGGGCTGAACATTTGAGCCGCGGTGTTGTATTACGGCGACGTTTGCCGCGTGAATTCAAGGCTTTGCCGATCTACGTTACGCCCGAAGCTGGCCTCCGATATTGGCGGCGAGACCTGCGAAAAGTGGATGCGATGCTCCTTCGCATGGTCCGAGAACTGGTGGCACCCGGTAGCGTCGTTTGGGACGTTGGAGCCAACGTCGGCTTGTTTGCTTTCAGCGCTGCCGCTCTGGCGGGTCCGTCGGGAACTGTTCTCGCCGTCGAGCCAGACCTCTGGCTAGCCCAACTACTTACGCGTTCCGCCCGGCAAATCAAAAAACAAGCGAAGTCCGTTGCGTCGTTGACGGTCCTGCCAGCGGCAGTTTGCGAAACGAATCGCATCGGACAGCTCCATATCGCTGAACGTGCCCGCTCCGCCAACCACCTCGTCGAATCGCACGGTTCAACCCAGGCCGGAGGTCCGCGTGCAACACAAAACATAGTCACGGTCTCGCTGGACTTCCTGCTCGAGCATTTCCCGTCTCCCTCAGTACTGAAGATTGATGTGGAGAACGCCGAGGTCGGAGTTCTGACCGGTGCCTCGAAACTACTGCGCACGGCTCGGCCCACTATTTGGTGCGAGGTACACCCTGAGAACTCAATGAAGGTAGCAGAGATGTTGTTGGACAGCGGCTATCAGATTTATGCCGCCGCTCTCGACCCAGAGAAACGGACTCCCTTGAAAAGGGCGTCCTGGGACACGCTCGCCGTACCCTCGCCCTCATAAAGGGAGGGGTGAAAATGCGTCAGCAAAGACAGGTTGGTTAAGCCGCTTGGGTTGAGTTGCTGCCCTTAGGATCCATTAGCGACCGCGCTAGCCGCGTTATCTTTTCAACGTGCGTCTCACAAGAAAACTGCTGCGAACGCTGCTCTCCCAGCGTGGCCATTCTTCGCCGCGTCTCAGGTGACGCAGCAAGTTTCGCGACGTGTTCAGCCACCGCTTCCGGAGAGAATCGCGGAAAATAAACCGCGGCATCCTCGCAGATTTCGCGATGAACTGCGAGGTCCGAGGCGACCACGGGCAATCCGCTTGCCATCGCCTCGACCAGGGGAACCACAAACCCCTCAGCCCGAGCGGCAGGAAGTTACGTAGAGGCTATCGGCAAGTTTCGCCAGCAGGGGAAACGTGCCACTGAGCGAACGCAAGCCCTCTGACGCATACACCAGCGCGCGATATCGAGCCGGCAGGAGATGAAGATCGCTTGGTTGGACATTCAGCGAAAAGTAACCGTCGACACTCAAACGCGACGGACCAATGCGATCGGTGAACGCTGAAAGGAGTTCTGACGGTTTCCAATAACGGACCTCAAAATCACGGCCCTCACGAAATCCTCGACGAAATTGATGATAGAGACATCGGACACCGAATACGTTGGGCATTTGGACCATTGCATTTCCTCCCGAACGCAATGTTCGCCTGACTTCGGCCAGCGTTATTGTGGCGTTTTCCTTTGAAAGATGTTGTAGAACGCTGTAGGAGAAAACTTGATCAAAAGTCTGATCACGAAAGGGCAGATAGCGGCCATCAGCAACAACGTAGGTGGCTTCAATGCCTAACTGGCAAGCAACGCGCCTGGCCGCGCGAATACTCTTCAGCGAGGGATCAACGCCCATGGTCCTGTATCCGATGCGTGCAGCGGCGATGCACCAGCGCCCCCAATTGCAGCCGACCTCTAGAAATGCCCTGTTCTGGCCCGGTGGGAGCCGGAGGCGCGGAATGGGATACTCCTTGAGATTTCCGACCAGATGTTGATAAAAACCGCCGTTGGTCGCGCCGATAGCGTTGCGAACGAATGGATCAATTTCGCCGTGTCCGACGTTGAACTTTGGCAACGTGGAAGCGTCGCCGCTCTCGGCAACGGCTAGCGAGCGAGTGCCTTCCAAGTGGGTTTGCTCCGCCTCCGAAACAAGCAGAATCGGGATATCCTCAATGACAGCATAACGGTGCCCCTGCTCGCAAAGTAGGTTCGCCCCCTCCTGCCGTAGGTCACTCTTGTCTCGCGGGCAGACCAGTGATTTCCATAACCGGGCCTGCGGAGACGGTCCGAGGTCGAGTTTATTCACGTTGCCTCTTCCCGGTCGTGCCGCGCTCTATATGAAACTTGGTTCATTAATCCTCGTCACTCTAAAAACATTGGCGGCTTAGCAAGCATAGCGGTTGAGTGCTTTGCGAGACATCTCGAGTATCTTTCCTACATGCGCCTGCCATGAAAACGCACGCGATCGCTCCCTGCCCAACTGGGTCATGTGACTTGCCTTTTCTGCGTTTCTCCCGACTTGAAGAACACACTCTGCGAGGGCTTCCGGATTGAATCGGTGGAAGTAGGATGCGGCTTCACCGCAGATTTCACGATGCACCGCCAGGTCCGAAGCCACAACCGGGAGACCGCTCGCCATCGCCTCTACCAAAGGATGAGCGAACGTTTCGGTGTACGCGGGCGTCACGTAGACATCGGCCTGTTTATAAAGCTGATGTAGTTGCCGGTACGGAATCGCTCCGAGTTCAATCACCATATCTGAGACACCGAGTGATCCAACTAACTTTGCTGCGGACTCCGGGCGATACGAACCGGGATTTTCCCCGGGCGCCAGCCTGCATGTCAGCAAGAGTCTGACGGATCGTCGCGCCAAACTATTCCGCAGGAGCGGTAGTGCTCGGATGAGGGTCTCGAAGTTCCGGTAGTAATTGTAGTGGCTGACGAAAAGAAGGCGCAGGCATCCATCCGTCGCTCGCAGCTTCTCTTCAACCTGCGCGCTGAGTGGCGTCGAATCGCGGGTAAAAGCTTCGCGATCGAATCCGTGATGAATGGCCGTGACATGGACGCCTGTCCAGCGTGACAGTTCGTCAGCGAAAGCCTGGCTTGGCGCCACAGTCCGGTCGGCCCAGTGAATCGACCTCTTCGCCATTACAGCTCTCAGGTGGGTATCGAACCACATCCGGTATTCGTGGCGGGAGCGTAAATCACGATAAAAATCGGCAGACGTATAGATAGAATTGCGCGAAAGCAGGACTTGTGGCACCGGCGAGTTTCTCAGTGCGAAGTTCCCGGTGGAAAGCAGAACATCGGCACCACATCGGCGGATCAAGCCGGACATCGCCGATTGTTCGTACCAGAAGCGGCGGCCGACAGGAACGTCCAATTCGTGGAAGTCAATCATTGAGGAACCGCGAAACTCATTGCGAAGATTTGGAGCCAGAGCCACCGTGACCCGCAGATCGGCCGTGGCCACGAAATAGGGGAGGACGTTGCGAATATAGGTGAGACCACCTCCCGCGCTGCTGGCAAGGGCGTTCATAAACAAATGCATCATCGGCTCGGAGCGACGCTGCCCACTTCCTGCCGCGCCAGTGTGGGGCGCCACCCACGCGAAAAGCTAGGAAGAGGCGCCCAGGGTGCAACGTCTGCGAGCACAAACGCCAGGCTCCAGAAAAATACGCAGAGGTAGTAGCCCGGAGCGAACATCCAGTCTTCAAAAATAGCGTGAATCATTCCGGCGATCACTACCATTGCCAGAGGAATGGCAGGATGGTACGGATTTCCTGTATTTATCATCCATAGCAACGTACGGACAACTTTCCACAGGAGCGAGAGCAAGAGGAGGGCGAAGGGCACCACGCCCAACACACCCACCCAGGTGATGATCGTAAGGTAGCTGCTGCCATTTTCTCTCGTAGCCTTCTCGCTACTCTCAAACGCGGTCAGGTCAGCGCTGGCATCCAGACCGGTATCGGTCGTGCCAAATCCAGATCCAAACCAGACATGCGAGCGAATGCTATCGATTGCGCCCTGCCACGGTGACTGCCGCGATTGAAGCAGCCCTAATTCAGCATCCTTGCCTTTGTAAACGACGTCGGCAGTCAATTCGGAAACTGTTTTCGAAAACGCTTGGGGTGCGATCACGGCATAGCCAGCGACAACAATGAGGAGAACGACGATCCCCTGCCCGAGCAATTTGTATCGGCGAAGTGCCAGACACAGCAACGCACAAGAAACAGCAGCGGCGACCATTCCCGCGCGGGAATGGCTGTGGAAAGCCATAAACAATGTGATTGCAAATAGGGCTAAGCGCCGGCGACGAGCAAACGAACTATCGTCTTCCAGTAGGCTTCCCCAGAGAAGGATCGGACCTAGAACCCCCATGACCGCACCGAGCGAATTGGGATTACCCAGCGCCTCGTCACCGGCCAAGTAGAACAGCGTCAATATCGCGACGAAAATCTCGATGCCTTTTAGCAACCCCGCGAAAAACTGGTTCTCGCGTCCGGTGACAGCAATCCTGGCGCCTGTGCCCGCGTAAACGAAGAGCAGGAACAAGCTACAAGTCTTCAGTAGAGCAACCCCTGGATATCGGGAAACAGCCGCCGAGACCCCTGCGGCCAATATGGCAAATGTCGCCAACGCGTGAAATGACCCGAAGTGATGACGCCGTTCCTTGAGCATCATCAAGGTGCCAACCATCGCCCCAACGCCAAGGAATATCCAACGGGCTACGATCCAGCCACCACCAACCGGAAGCGCGGATCCTGCAAAGAGAAAAGCCACGAGAACAACAGGGAAGAAAGCTCGGCGGTACCACCAGACCGCCGCGAAGAGAAATTCAAGGAGAATCAGGCCCCCGAGAAATGTCGGGCTGGTGAAGAACATCGGCTGAGTGTAGGCAAAGAGAAACACGGCGGGCAAAAGCAACGCGATGGCAACGCCGACGAGCCAGCCCGTGGGAATACGCTCAGGCATGTGCCCCTCCCATACTCCCGAGCACCCGCACAATGCCCAATGACCATTCGACCGGTGAATAGTGTGCAATGTGCTGTCGGCTGTTATTACCCATAGCTTCGCACACTTCGAGACGACTACCGAGAGAATCCATGGCATTGGCGAGCGAAGAAATATCCCTCGGCGGAATTAACAATCCGTTCCAATTCTCCTTTACCAGGTCTGCGGCACATCCGGCGACACGGCTAACAATCGCTGGCAAACCGCAGGCCATGGCTTCATTCACAACCAGCCCCCAAGGATCAGTATAAGTAGGCAAGATTAGAATCTCGGCAAGCGCATAGTAAGCGGCCAACTGCTCCCGATGGGCAAAGCCGGCGAATCGAACCTCTCCCGGTGAGATGGAGACAGCCTGCTCCTCCAATTGCCGACGAGACGGCCCGTCGCCCACAAATACTAGACCGATCTGCTGGCGTAACCGCTCATCCAGTTTGGCATAAGCCGACAGCAATTCAAACACTCCTTTTTCCCGCACCAGGCGCCCGGCAAAAAGAAAGTAGCGATCCGGCAAGATCAGCTCTTTGCGCCGAGCGGCGGCGTTTCGGCGAACAGCCGCCGCAGCAGCGGCGAAGAAATCATTGTCCACAGCATTTGGCGCGATAAAGATGAGGTCTTCTTTGATTCGATGAGCCTGAAGATATTCGCGAGCGGATTGGCCAGGTACAACGAATCCGCCGCACCTGTGAAGAAACTCACTCTTCAGGAATTCTACCAGCACGTGACCGCGACGCTGGTCCTGCAGGTTGCTCTCCGACCAGAGAAGAAACGGTGTGTTGTGCACACGTGCCCAGAGAAGCGCTTGCCACGCGGCGACATAGCTGTAGCCTCCGCACAAAATTGCGTCCGGAGCGGCAGCGGTCAACGCGCGACCCACGCCGCGGTTCAGCAGAGCGTTATATCTGCCGATACGCTTTCGCCACGCGGGCAGAACCTCATAAGAGAATTTGATCTCTTCCTTGTAAACCTGCCACTGCCGCAGGTTTGGGTCGGTTTCGGACAGGAAAATAACGTGGAGGTCGACCGCTTCGTGCTGCGCAAGAGCATTAAAGAGCGGAATCCGGTAGGGGGAGATAATCTCCGTGAGAATTACCAGGCGGCGCTTCATGCCATAGACTCCCGGTAGATTCGCTCCAGGGTCTCCGCCTGCTTAGCCAAAGTGAGTCTTTCCAAAACTGTGTCTCGTGCGGCGAAGCCGAGATTGCGGCGGCGCGGCTCATCGCGAAGAAGCATTGCTAGGGCCAGAGTCAATTCCCTCTCGTTGTCAGGGCCAACCAGAAATCCGTTCGAACCATGCTGGATGATTTCGGAAATCCCCTGTTCGCGGCAGCCAATCACGGGCTTGCCCGCGGACATGGCCTCCAAGTAGACACAGCCCAAGCCCTCATAGCGGCTGGGCAGCGCGAATATCGTGCAGCGACGCATGGCTGCGGCGACTTCGTGACGGGACTTGCGTCCGAGGAATCGCACGCGTTCCGTAATCTGAAGTTGTTGGATCAGGGACTGCAAGCGGGAGTGTTCCGGTCCGTTGCCAATGATTTCCAAAATAAACGTTGGAAATTCGGGGGCCAACGCTGCGACTGCACGGATGAGGATCTCGTGTCCTTTGGTCGGAATCAGGTTGCCGACGCTGAGGATCACCGGCTTCTCTTGCGGGGGCTCACTCCCCGGCGAGAATAGTTCGGGATCCACGCCGTTGTACACGACTGAGGTGCGGCAAGTGCGGCCCGTGCCTTCGAGTACCTGTTCGCGGACATGCTCGCTGATGCAAATCACGCGGCGCGAGGAACTATAGACCCGCTGCGAGATGCGGCGGCACCAATCGCTCGCGCGGCCTCTGACTTGCTCGGTCGAGAACGCGTCGAGCCCATGCACGGAGACAACATAGGGAATGCCGAGTTCCGCACTCAAGAGCATGGACGCGTGTCCGCAAGGCAGAGGGGCGTGGGCGTGTATGAGGTCGATCTGGTGCGAGCGTTGCAGTGCGCGCACCCGGCCCACGACGCGCGCAAAAAGAAAAGCGCCTGCGACCGGGAGCCCCAAACCGCCCGGCCACGAAAAATAGTGGAGCCATTGCGCGGGCACCGTTGAATCCTTCACGCGAAGCTTGCCGCGGTAGAATGGCTGCACAGCAAGGACGGTGTTCGCGACGCCGGCCCGGGTGAGAGCTTCGAGCGGCTCCGAAACAAAGCAACCGCCAGCATCATCGTGCAATGACGGGTAGAACGGCGTGAGGGTTAGTACCTGTAATGGCCGTTCGCCCTTGGGTGGAGCTGCTTCTGGGGAACTCATGAACGTCGCGGCTCCCCGTGAGGCGCTGCGAACCGCACGAAAACTTCCTCCCATCGCCGCGTGATCGGATCCCAATCGAAGCGCTCGCTGAGTACGCGAGAGGCTCGTCCCATGTCTCGGCGCAATTCCGGACCCGTCAGGAGTCTTCCCAAACGATCGAGAAGTTCGTCGTCGCTTCCGCCGAGAAACCCGGTCTGTCCATCGATCACGCTCTCAGGCTGATAGTCTCTTCGTGCAATTATCGGCAAGCCGCACGCTGCTGCCTCCAAAATCACCTTGGGAGACCCCTCCCATCGCGACGGAAACAAAAACACGTCCGCTGCTCGATATTGTTCACGAAGCTGGGAAACATTAAGACCGCGAGCGAACTTCACATTACGCAGTTGTTCTTCTCGCACTTGTTTTTCGAGTGCTGGAGCCATCAATCCGTCGCCTACAATGATGAACTCCGCGGCGGGAAACATCGAAGCAGCCCGAACCAGCAACTGGGGCCCTTTGAACGGTCGTAGTGATCCTACAAACAGCACGCGCACTTGAGGGTTCGCGGGGCGATCCCAAGCAGGAGTAAAAAACTTCGAATCCACGCCGGTCGGAATCACCTCGCTCTGCAGCCCGTACTCCTTTTCCAGATTGGCCTTCACTGAGGAAGAATTGCTGAACAGAACGTCGCTGCGCAAGATTGTCCGCTCCCAAAGGTTGATCTGTTCCGCTTTGATGGTTGGCTCATTCCGAACATCAGATTGGGATTCGACGGTTCCGATCACGGTCCGCTTGTCGAGCCACTTGGGTCGCAGGTTCAGATACAACTTCGCACTTGGAGAGGACTTGATGTAGAAGAGAATGTCATGACTTCCCCAGACAAATTCCTTAAGAATTTTGAGGGTTTGGCGGCGCTGCGGCAACTTAATGAGGCGCGTGGAAGGCCGCTCGGTCAGCCTCTTATCCGGCGTGCCTAGAAAAAACGTGCTCACATGAAAACGCTCGGGATCGAGCCGGCACATGATGTCGCGGGCGCTGGTCATTTGCGCATTGAAACCATCTTCGTCGGCTAGGCTATCGACCAGAATTCGAATCGGTCTCATGCGCGGGCTCGCTCGGCATCCAGTTGACTCGAGACGGCATCCTGCAACGTTTCTTGCGGCTTCCATCCCAGCGCGAGCAGTTCGGCGTTTGATATCCACTGTTCTTTCACGGACGAGCGCTCTCCTTCCACCGGGAGCACGTTCACGTCGATGGGATGGATGCGGGCTGATCTCAAGTACATGTTCACGATTTCAGCGATTGAAATTGAAATTCCGCTGGCTACGTTGTAAATCGCGCCGGGTCGTCCGACCTCGATCAGGCGCCAGAGTGCCACCGCACAGTCGCGCGCGGAAATGAAGTCGCGTTTCGGTGTCAGATCACGCAAGGTAATGATCGGGCGCTTGCCTCGTTCGATCTCGACGATTTGTTTCCCCAGGGTTCCGCATAGTAACGCCGCATTCATGTTCGAACCTACGGGGTTGCTGATGCGGGCGGTTACGACGCAGCCTCCGCCAGCACTATACGAAGCCACTTCCTGCTCCGCGGCACACTTGCTGGCTGCATATGGCCCACGTGGGTCTGCCGGCTGGGCCTCAGTTAATGGAGCAGCAGGCGTTCCACTATCACGATAGACAGCGGTCGTGCTGCCAATAACGATCTTCGAGGTGGAAAGGTTTCGTCGCACAGATTCGAGCAGGTTCACCGTCGCACACCGATTATCGCGATCAAGTTCGGATTCCGATCCGCCGATCCTCCCGGCTAGGTGAACGATCGCCTCCGGTTGGAAGCTCTGCAACGCCATCGACAGTTTCTCTTTATCTCTTGCAAGATCGCACTCAGCACGTCGCAGGCTACGCACCTCGATGCCCGCGATGGTTTGGAGATGAGCGGAAACGTGCCCGGCGAGGAACCCGCCTCCCCCGGTAATCAGGATCCGCATGCAGCATCGCCCAGGAATTCCGCGCGCCGTTCCTGAAAAATCTCAACCGCGCGTTCATAGTCGGCAGGACGTCCAATGTCGAGCCAGAATGAGTCGCTCCGATAACAATGCACACGTTCGCCCTGTTCCATCAACTGGAGCATCAACTGCGGGATGTCGAGATAACGGTTCGGTTGCACGTATTTCAGAACATCCGCTCGAAACGCATTCACTCCCATACTTACGTAATAGTCTTGTACTGGCTTCTCAACGTACCGTTTCAGGGTATGGTCGTCACCAATCTCCAACACACCGTAGTCAACTTTGTTTTGGCGCTTCTGGGTGGCGATTGTGGCAATCGCCCCTTGCTCGCGGTGGCGCTGCATGAAAGCGCGGTAATCCAGATTTGTCAGCGTGTCCCCGTTGATTAATAGAAAGTCAGAGTCCAATCCGGAAATTAATCCCAACGCACCGGCAGTGCCCAGTGGGCTTTCTTCGAGCACGAACTCAATCGGTCCTCCAAAGCGTTCTCCGTCGCCGATGAATGCGCGAAATAAATGCGGGAGATAGCCCACGGCCAAAACCAGGCGATCAAAACCTGCGTTGCGGAGTTGCCTAACGATGACTTCCACAACCGGCATATCGCCGATCGGCATCAGTGGCTTGGGCAAAACGGTCGTGTATGGACGTAGCCGCGTTCCCTTGCCACCCGCCAGAATCACAGCCTGCATCCAAAATCTCCTAAACCGCGTAGCTGCCTACACGGTAAGCGGTCATATTGCTGCCGACATATTCGGCGACCTTCTTTAAACCTTCGCTGAGCGAGACTTGCGGCACCCATCCAAGAGTCGCCTTGGCCAGTTCCGCGTTCGCGAGAAGCAGCCGCACTTCGCTCGCCGGGGGACGAACCCTCGCCGCTTCCTCAACGATGGGCACCTCGCGTCCGACAATCTTCATGATGAGGTGGGCGAGATCGCCAATCGAAATGCCTTCGCCGGTACCAAGATTAATCACCTGCCCGACGGCTTGCTCAGCAATGCCCGCTCTCAGGAAGCCGCGCGCAGTATCGCCAACGTACAAGAGATCCCGAACGGGATCGAGAGAACCGAGGCGGAGGACATCCGTCCCTGCCAGCAACTGCGAAACGATCGTCGGAATCACGGCGCGTGCGGACTGCCGCGGACCGTACGTATTAAATGGACGCACCGTCGTCACCGGCAGATTGAAACTCAAATGGTAGCTCTCCGCCAGCTTGTCGGCAGCGATTTTTGAAGCGGAATAGGGCGATTGCGCCTGCAAAGGATGGGCTTCGTCGATCGGAGTGTAGCGAGCAGTGCCGTAAACTTCCGAAGTAGAAGTGATCACGACCCGTCGCACTCCCGCTTCCTGCGCCGCCTGCAGAACGTTGAGAGTGCCTTGAAGATTGGTGTCGAAATAGCTGTTCGGCGCGTCGTAGGAATAAGGAATTCCAATCAGGGCTGCCAAATGGAATACGACGTCGCAGCCTCGAACATGGTTGCGGATGAACTGCGCATCGCGAACATCGCCGAGAACCACTTCCAGAGAATCGTAAACAGCGGGACCTAGTTGTTCCAGATGGCCGCGTCCGCCGCGACTCGTGTAGCGCACTAGAGCCCGAACCTGGGCGCCCGAGTGGACGAGTGCCTCGACTAGATGGCTACCAATAAAGCCACCGGCGCCTGTGACGAAGACACGAAGATTTTTGTATTCCGACCCGCTATTCATGAGGAAAGGATCGTGCCCATTTTAGCTGAACATCTCGCAAACGCGCTTGCAGACGGGCCTTCTGATCGCGGCCCACGCTGGATTGCTCCAAGTGCCTGCGCGCAATCTCAAGCAAACGCCTCCGCACCGGCTTTTGCGCGCTTGGCGCGAGTGGTGCGTGTTCTCCAGGATCAGCTTCGAGATCGTAGAGGTCCTCGGCCGGAGGATCGAAGTGAAGCATCAGTTTGAAGCGCGACTCCCGTACCGACAACACGCGCGGACCCAGGCGATTCTCCGGCCGAAAGGGGTTGGTGCAACCAGCCACGCACTCTGAAATCGCCACACCGTCGAAGCTCACGCCCTGTTGTACCTGTGGCCAATGGCTTTGACCTGCGAAGGCATCAGGCACGGGCAATTGCGCTGCGTGTAAGAGTGTGGGAGCAAGATGGAGCATGCTGAACGGAGATTTCGCGACGTCTCTTTTTGCGGCCCCGGGAACGCGCAACAACAAAGGCACGTGGATCAGTTCTTCCATGAGTCGCGACGGCGGATGATAGCGGCCACCGTGCTCAAGGAATTCCTCTCCATGATCGGCCGTGAGGGCAAAGATAGAGTGATCCCAGCGACCAGACTTGCGTAAGGTGTCGATCAGGTGCTCCATTTGAGCATCGACCCAGCGCACGCCCGAGTCGTACAGCGCAACAACATCTTCGCGATGACGGTCCAGGCGTCTCGGTCCGAGATCGGATCGATTCCAGTAAGAATTTAGAAAACGCGCGCGCGCGGGCGTAATGGGTCCGTGCCCCATGAGTGCCAGTGCATCTTCTTTCGGATAGTAGGGCGAATGCGGGTCCATCAGATGCAGCCATAGAAAAAACGGTGTATCCCCGATCGACTCTAGCCATCGGCAGGCTTCGTTCACGATGACATCCGCAGCGGGAAACCGACGGAGAGCGTCGAGCGAGTTCGCTGGCGGCGTTATTCGTTGGCAATATCGAAAATACACCTCGTCGTAAATGGCGCGGAAAAGTCCCAAATTCAGTTTCTGCAGCGTTCGGTTTAGGCGGCTCGTCCAACCGTCGCTTACGTGTGTCGTCGCGTTGTCATCAGTAAGAGGCTCGGGCGCGTCGTTCAGAAAATCCCGGAACGTATCGAAGCCGCGCTGATATCCGAAGCGCGAAGTGATATAGGGATTCGCCGCGTCAAACGAAGCGGTTGCATACCCGGCTAGTTTTAGAACAGAAGCAAGGGTCGGTTCGTCTGGAGCAAGGCCCAGCACGTCCCGTCCCAGCGCCAGCGGATAGCGGGAAGCTAGAATCGACGGAAACGAGTAGTACGTTGGCGCGCCGGCAACGATCGCTGCTGGGAAAACAAAACTCTCGTTGGCAAGCGAGTCCAGAAACGGCGTCGTTGGACGGTCGTATCCCATGAAGCCGGTGTGATCCGCCCTCAGGCAGTCCACCGTCACCAGCACGATCGATTTCTGGGCGCCCATCTATGCTTTCCGCTCGCGCGCCAATTGCGCCTTAGTGAAATTCTTGCGAATTACCGTCACCGGAGGAGTGTTCGGAGGCGTTGTGGAGAGGCCCTTGCTCACCACCTCACATAACTCATCATCGTGAAGATATAGCAGATCGGAGTGCCTCGACTCGAGCGCTGTGAAAAATTCGTCCAGAAACTGAAGCGTGGGACTGCGAAAATCCTGCACCGTGGAATGGAAGTTGATGGAATGCACGGAGACGATCGCCGGAATGCCACGCTCGAAACAAGCTTCGGCCTGTCGCAAAGCTGCCTCAACCGAAAAATCCGTGGTCGTCGCAGGTTCAAACTCCACGGTGCGAGAAAGATGCAGAATGCCGTGTCGATCGAAGTGGGGTGGCCTGAGCGCTCCGGGCCCATTCTGCGCGACGCGGACTCCATGCTGTGCCCATGCGCGATGAGTATCGTCGTTGGCGCGGTAGCCGGGTGCACAAGCAGACCTTGGCAAAGCGGAGAAGAATTTGGCAAATGCACCAACGGCCTGCCCGATCGACTCGCGCTGAGTCTGCGCGGTTCGAAATCGTTCGTCCTCAGGTTGCTCAGGATCCCAACACTCATAACCAATCCATGGCATTCGCCAGTGGATGTATGGCGTGCCGGCCTCCCATAGCGTGCGCAATGTCGTTGCTCGATCGCCACCTTTTTCCAAGTTGCGTTCAACCGCAGGGCGGCAGAAGTGCGTGGTTCCGTGCAGAGCGGGATGAAAAAGACCCTCGTTAATTCCTTCGCGATAGGCTGCGATGAGGCCGGGCCGGTTCCAACCCACGGGCAAGCCCTGGGCAAGCGGCAAGAGATAAATCTGCCGAAAACCCTCAGCGCTCATTTTGGCAAAGTCCAGATTCGCCAGAATGAAATTCATTTCCATGCTGGGATGCCGTCCCGCGGAATCTCGATGCTTCTTGAGCAAGCCTCTCAATGCGGCGAGGTCTTCGGCAGTCTCAAGCGTGTAGAAATCATAGGGTCGCTCGCCTAACGCTAACCCAGCGGATCGTAATTGCTCCAGACCTTCCCGGTCGCATAGGCCGATGCGGCCCCAGTCGTCGCTCTGCAAGAGGACAAGCGGACGGTCGAAGTGAAACCCCACGGTGGGGAATAAGTCACGAGTATGCTGCCACAGTTTTCGAACGAGATTCATTGTTCTGCTGCCGGCTCATTTCCGGCCTCGGGCGTACCTCTGGCGAAGAGAAGCCGGTAGAAATTGCCAGGAGTCCAGTTGCGCGAGCCATTTCTGAAAAATCTCACGCCGCCTCCGCAATACAAGCCAGTTCGGATTGCTCAACGGAGGATAAAGCTGCTCTTTGCGCTCGCGAGTGGCTGTATCCCGTGTTCTCCATGCTCTCCGGGGTTCATAAGAATCAGACAAGGCTGAGGCGCAGTTTCAGAGATATCCAAGTTCCCGCAGGCGCTGTTCCACCAGGCGCTGCTCGGCCTGATCGGCTTGGGCACTTTCATCGCGCAGCAAATCGCGCAAAACAAAAGCCAGCAGTTCATCCACGCCGCCGAACGTGTTGCCGAATTTCTTCTCGGCTGCCGCGCACAGATCCTCGGGCAGTCGCACTTCTCTCAGTTCGGTCATGCTTGGGCTCCGCTCCGTTCAAATGCGACGCGAACCCGCGACCACATCGCGTTTGCGATCAACCGGTCATCGTCGTCCAGCCCCGTCATCAAAACGATGGCCGCAAAAAGGCAATAAGCGAGCCCGAGCGCAACTCCTACGGCAAGCCAGTCATGATTAAGCATGTGTGAATATTTCTTCACCACAAGAGTCGCCGTAAGCGTAGCGATCGTAGGTGGCACTAAGCGCAAATAGCCGCGATTATAAGGGGAAATCCCAAGTGCTTTCCGAACCTCAAGCAAATTCCACGCATTCGCGCCGATGTTGGTGATTGCCGCAGCCATAGCGGCTCCCACGATACCCCAAGCCGGAACCAGTGTGACGCTCAGGATTACCATCAAGCACGCCATGAACATCTGCACCTTAATCAACCGCTTCTCGTGTCCAGACATCAGCAGCAAGTAGCCTACCGAACCGACTCCGCAGTTTACCAGTTGCCCAATCGTTCCGATGATGAGGATTGGCCATCCGACCTCAAAATCATGGCCAAAAATGCGCATTAGAGGACGCGAAAAAATAATGATTACCAGGGCGAGCGGGAGAGTAAGTCCGACGACCCACTTAGTGAGCGAGTGAAACAAGCGGGTCAGCAGGGCTCGATCGCCCCGCGTATGAAGATCGGCAATGGTCGGCGCGAATATTTGATTCACAGAACTCAAAATCAACGGCACATATACCACCAGGGCCCCTGCGATGGAGTAGATCCCGACTTCGCGGGGGCCGCGGTAAAATCCAAGCGCGACCTTGTCGACCTGTGTCATGCCAAATTCCATGAATCCAATTCCCAGCATAGCGGCAGAGAACGACCAGATCTCCCTCTTCGGAGAGGAACCGGGCAACGCAGAAAACCGGGCCTCAATTGGGGTGAATTTACGTACAGCGATGAGCAGCATCAAACAAACAAGAGCAGCACTGGCTATCTGGGCAATCAGGTAACCACGAAGCCCCAACCCCACAGTTATGAGGGAGACCGCAATCAGCATATTCAGCGGGCTGCCTATAAAATTCACGATCAACGTTCTCAGCTTGAGGTCACGATATCCCGCCAATACCTTTCCGTAAAAACCGTTGAGGACCCCGAACAGCATCACCAGCGCAAACAGCGGCAAATACCGCAGGAGTGCCGGAGAATGGTAGAAGCGAACCACAACAATTCGGCCAACTGTCAACAGCACTGCGGCAAAGACTACATTCGCTACTATTAACAACACTGCGCCGCGCCACAGCAGCGCGTGCAACTCCTTGAACCTGCCTGCGGCTTGGTAAGACGACACAAAGCGCACGGCCGTCTGCGGAAGTCCAAGTGTGTTGAAGATGCCAAGAAATCCGATGAGGGTGGCTCCGAGTGCGTACAGCCCAAGCTCCTCCGCCCCCAGTTCACGAGCCACATAAACCTTAAAGATGTAGCTGAACGCAGCTGTAAAAATCGTTCCGGCGAAAAACACTCCAGATTGGCGGGAAATGTGCCCGACCTGAGAGCGGAACTGCTGGGTTCCCGCAGCGCTGTCGGACAAAGGGTCGACAATCGGATCGCTCACGGAGCCGACCTCACACCCGAGCGTTCAACCGACCCGGAGGTTAGCCACTGTCGCAACATCGCGGGATCTGCCGCTTTCGACAAGACCGCCGGCGGCAACAACTGATTCTGCAACTCCTCGACGCGCCGGGGAATTTCACTGACCTGCTCTACGTTCTCGAGCAACTGCCCCACTCCGAATCGAGCATATTGCTGCTGATATTCATATGGAGAAAGCGTCAACCATCCACAGATGAAACAGCAGACGCCGTTCTGCAAACAGTCAATCACCGTGGTTGATTCGACGGTGATTCCGAACCAGGCCTGTGCCATGAGGTCGGCGGTAAGGGGACCGTCTTGTAGCTTCACAAGAATGACGTCTTCGGGTGACAGGATGTCTCGGACCATTCTGCTGCGCTGGGCGCGGCTTTCGAATGGATGCAGTTTGATCACGAGGTCTCGCCCGGTCTGGCGCGCCACACGACACAGCACGGGCAAGAGTTCGCGATAGACCTCCTCAGCGCGCATGCTCGCAACTTCGTAAGGCTCAGAAAAGAACACAATCGAGGTTCTCTTCGTCCGATCTTGTTCCCGCGCTGGACGAGCATACGAGGACGCAGGTGCGCCGATCCCTATCCTCTCGGCCTGAAGTCCACAAACCCGCACCAGATAGTCTCGCTCCATTTCGTTCTTGGCGAGGTAGACATCACAAGGCAAATCCTTCAGTAGATAGCGGCCATCGAACGCACCGTGATGAAAATCTACAGTGGGTATTTTCCTCCTGGCGGCGAGCAGCACAGGAAGGAGCGTGTAAATATTGCTATCGTCCCCGCACAGAACTCCCTGGACAGGTTCCCGATCGAGCACCTCACGCCAGGCATTGCGCACCCGCAGACTATTCCGAAACCAGCCGACAAACTGGTCGAAGACTCCGGCTTTAGAGAGCACTTCAAACTCTCGAACCGAACACAGGTCGGCATTCAGTACCTTCCACTTCTCTTGGATCGAGGTCGTCTCGCGGATTGGAGGATCGACGCTGGCATAGGAGGCGAGGTCTCTCAGTTGCACGTTCGCGGGGAGCTCGCACTGGGAAGCACTCCGCCGGGTCGCCACGAGAAGAAAACTCTGCGCCGGCAGCAGCCGCGCATAGGCAGCAGCCATTCGAGACACGTTCCCGTAGGCGCTCGGCACGAGTACGACGGGATCGGCACAACTCCGTGGGCGCGAGGCCAAACGCGAACGCCACTGGTAGCCGGAATCATACTTATCCAAAAATATCTCTTTGATCTGCCCGAAAGAAAAACGTCGAAACACCTTCGCGTAAGAGATTGCCGGTCCCACCAAACGGCTGAATGGTCCGCCAGAAAAGGTCAAGAGCGGAACATCCTTAAAAGCGGCTATGGCATTCGCCGGCCAACCAGATCGTGTTGCCCAGAGTTCGGCTGATCCTTTGATTTCCGATGCCACGCGGCTTAGGAGCAACCCGAACTCGGCCTTACCGGCGACCAACAATGAAGGCAGGTTCCACCAATCGATATCCTCTTCGTCCAGCAAGCGGCCCTTTCCTAATGCAAACATCTCGTGAATCCGCCTGACGTCCTCGACTCCTCGTCTAAATGAACTCACGCGAAGCACTGGACAACCCTGTTGCTCCTCCCACGCGGTCGCGGAGAACCTGGACGATATCCCCATGTCAACGATGAGGTCCCATCGCAGTTTCGTCCATGGTCCGCGACGCGGCGAGTCTTCGGGATGAAGCAGGAGAACGCGCATGAATTGAAATGGCTTAGGCCCTAGACGTGAGCTGACGCCTCCGCTGCTGGGAGTTCACCAGAGACGGGGGGATGACCAGTGATACTCTGCCACCACAGAACTTTCTTTCGGTAAAGCGAATACCGCTTTTGAAACCCAGACTTCGCCAATCCGCGGACCGAGGCGACATTGCTGACAGCACTAAATATCCAGGCACGCTTTCCGGCTGCTTGCGCCCGGTCTGCAATTAGCTCGATGGCATGCGCATAGTAGCCGCACCCCCGCAAAGCAACGGGTGTCCAGCAATCGTAAAGCATGACATCGTTGGGAGAAGCAGCGTCCACCTTCGCGTTCAATTCGGAAAGAAAAAACCCCTCGAAACGAGCGAGCCACGCAAAATGCAGGGGCTTACCACAGCGATCGACGAGAACAAACCCTTCAGCCTCTCCAGAGCGCAGACGTTGAGCTGCGCGCAGAAGGTAGGCGAGGGTTTCCTCGTCATCTACGTATTCCGACACAGCGGCCGCGAGCAGATCAAGAGTGAGCGCTCGAAGCTGCACATCGCCGGTCCTCGGCACAATCGCGTTCCGCCATTCGTAGAACTGAACTTGGGTTCCCGTCCACAGCAAGCTTCGTAGCCGCCTAATGGATCGGTCGACGCCATGTGCTCCAAATTGTTTCTTTGCTCGTTGCACTTTGGCAACAATCGAGCGCACGCCTGCTTCTGCTTGGCGAGAAGACTTGACTATTTCCGAGGCACGATAACGGGCGATCTCGCGGTAATGTGAGAGAGCAGATTTTTTCACGGTCACGAACAGGATCTCACGAGTCTGATTGGCAAACCGCTCTTTATATTCCTCCGCTCCGAGACCAAGATCGACCATCTTGAATGCAGAATCTGCAACGGCCTCTTCAATGACTTTCGCCAGCAGACAGAACCCCGGAGAATATTTTTCCAGTTCGCTGTCAAAAGTCGGCTGGTACCAGAACCAGGTGCCTTGAAATTGGAAACCGTAGTTCCAGGCAAAGACTCTCTCTCCTGACATCATGCGCGTTAGAACGACCCAGCCCGATTCGGAGAGCAGGTTCGCCAATTGGGCAAGAAACATGCGGCGTTCGGGCCGAGCCATAATGCTGATGCGCCCCGTGACCAGAAATCGTGCCACATGTGCCTGGATTAATTTCGGCAGGGCGGTTTCCACCTCGTCCTTCGATCGAGCGTGGTCGAGCCGGACCGGATTCTCGCGACCCATGGCGTTCAGAAAACGACGCAGCATTTTCTTGCGAGGCAGCACGGGCTTGTCATCACCACGGCGCTCAAGCGAACTCAGCAACACCTGGGCGCACACATAGCCAGTCCGCAAAAAGGTGTGGTAGCCATGCCTCGCTCCGTGCTTGGCGATCACGGAAACAGTGGAGGAATCGGCGGGTAGATTCGCAAAGGCCATCTCACGGAAGTTCTGCCGTCTGAGTTCAGCAAAAACACCTTCGACGAAAGGTTCTCTTCGGTCGGAGGAGCTGAGAAAGTCGCAATAATCACCGGTTGTAGCGCAAAGAAATGACACCCTCTCTCCGGACGGATCGCTCGCCAACGCCGCCACTCCGCATAACAAGTCCTGTTCGTCGTAGGCCAGGAACAGCAGCGGGCACAGTGTGGCATGGTACGCGCGGCAGACTGCTAAAGCCCACTCATATGTGTAGAAAACCTGAGGCTGCTCGAGACGCAGCACCAACGCGTTCCATTGGCGGCGCAACTCGGCATCCTCCGGAATCTCTCTGAGCAGAACTACGCGCATTCTCCCTCTCACCCGTCAACGCTTCGTGAATACGTAATAGTACCAATCCGTCGAGTAACGGTGCCCGCTTCGAGGATATTCATTAGCCACGACACGTCGTAAGAAGAAATGAAGTCCCGCCATCTCCCCGATAACGCGTTCGGGGATCCACGAGTGCGTTAACAATCCTCCATGTGCCGAATCTACAAAGTTCCCTTCTCCCAACCAGAACGTGCGGGTGGGCAATCTTCGGACGAAGCGAAGCAAGCTTGACCCAACGGATCGCCCAATAGCCAATGTGGCACGTGCACCAGCAAGCGCCGCCAATAGGAACTCAAACAGGAATGGCAAGCCACCGGAAAATCGGTGGGCGACGTTCCGCAGCCTCTCGCGATTCCATCCCTCACGAACTACGACGGCTCTAGGATTGTGCGACGAAAAGATGAAACATCCATCTGCCTTGAGGAGGCGGTAAATGTGTGCCAGGCTCTGCAATCTAGACTGGTCTGGAAGGACGTAGTCGATCCCATTGAAAGCAAAAACCACGGCGTCGAATGCGCCATCCTGAAACCTAGTGAGGTCTGATGCATCCGCAACTCTGAACTCCAGGTTGGGGAACTTGGCGCGGCAACGTTCAATCATCGGCGCCGAATAGTCGACACCCACATAGTGAGAGGCCAAGCGCGCGAGATAGGGAGTAGTTCGTCCACCCCCAACCCCAAGATCGAGGATGGTACTCCCGGGCTTGATGTAGGAATCAAACAACAGACGCTCACACGGAGCCAAGTAACTCAAAGACGCGTAATGCGAAGCCACGTCGGCGGTTTCATAAGTTTTAAGATTGGTCTCTGAACTGGGACCCGCCATCAGGTGTGTGCAACATCGAGGACTGGCAGATTGATCGAGGGAGCCCGACGAGTTCCTCGCCGCAATGACTCGTAGAATCCCGAAATATGCGCCTCGAATTCCGCCAGCCTCATTCCAGCATTGACGTGCACGCGCGGGATGGCGTGAAAAGGCAAGTCGACGCCCAACCCCCCGCCGATGTTGAGAAACGCAGCTTCGAACCCAGCTTGCTTCGCCATCGCTATGTCTCGCGGAGTCACCGAACCTGCATCACCGAAGGGGTAGGCGAAGGCCCAAACCGGTCTTCCCAGTATTGACTCAAGACGGGAGCGGCTCTCGACAATCTCGGTCCATGCCAATTCGGGCGGCGTCTGCGACAGGATGGGGTGATTCAACGTGTGGGCGCCAATCGTCATACCACTTGCGGCAAGTTGCTGTAATTCCGGACGATTAAGCAGACAGAAGTGGCGCTGCGCTTCAGGATAGCTGGCGAGGAAGAACTCCAGCGACTCCTCCAAGCCAAAATATGAATGCGCCGCCCGCAAGAACCGATCCCGGTTTTCCGTATCCACTTGCGATAGCCGCTTCACCGCGCTCCACCACTGGGCATTCCGTTGCTCACGCTCGCCCAGGACACCGCTGATCTCAGTAGTGTCCGACAAGATTTTGAAGCTGCCCGCCGGCGCTCGGAGAAACAACAGAAGCAATTCTTCATGCCAAAGCATCGCTCGCTGCTCATCGACCGAAGCCCCGGTGACAAAAAACAGGCAGCGCAAACCTTCGTCCTGCAAAACGGGCACCATCTCGGTGAGGTTATTCAAGAATCCGTCGTCGCATGTCAGGAGAGCCGCGCGCGGTGGAAGTTCGGTTTCATGCCGGCAACACGACAGCATTTCTTCGGGCGAGATGACTGTGTATCTTCTTTTGAGCAAGCGTAACTGCTGGCGGAACGTATGGCTGGTGATCAGGCTACCGTCGAATCCCGGATCAATTGGCTTATACCCAGGTGGAAGAACACCGTGATATGTGATAACGGCAAGGCCAGGTCGCTCAATTACCCGAAAATATCCTGCAGACGCCAAAACCGGATACACGATTCTTTTCAGGATAGGACTGACGAATCTCATCTGCACAGAATTCTAAGGTAAATCCCGGGCGAGCTTTGGTACCAACCTTGATTCCGGCCGGCTTATTTCGAGTTCACCAGATCCCAACTCAGGGGGGTTCCGCGTTCGATGTCGCGGGCAGCGTTTTGACCTAACACCTCAGGAAGATGGCGGGTATGCAATCCGTGTCCGGGACGAATGGAGCGTATATTTTCTTCAGTGAAGACTTCGCCGCGCTTCACATCCTGCACCACGAACAGGGACCGTCGAAACACCCGGCTGTTGGCCTCTTTTGTGCCGATGCCGAAGTTGACTGCGCCCAGGGCCTTCTCCGCCACCCGAACCGCATCCACCATGGCCTTGAATTCTTGCGGCTCTAGAGAGAACGCGCTATCAGGTCCGGGCTCGGAACGCGACAAGGTCAGGTGCTTTTCGATGATGCACGCCCCCAACGCGACCGCCGCGACGGGCACAGCGGTTCCCATGGTGTGATCCGAAAGTCCCACCGGCACACCGAAGCGCCGGGACAGTTCTGGAATCGTGCGCAGATTCATCTCTTCCGGCAGCGCCGGATAGGCGCTCGTACATTTCAAGAGCGCGATCTGCTCGGCCCCTGCCTTTCGGGCGGTCTGCACGGCTTCTTCGATTTCCTCCACCGTCGCCATGCCCGTCGACATGATGAGCGGCTTGCCGGTCCTCGCCATCTTCCGGATGAGCGGGATGTCCACGAGTTCGAACGACGCCAGCTTGTGGGCTGGCACATTCATCGCCTCCAGGAAATCAACAGCTGTGACATCGAACGGACTTGAAAACAAATCGAGACCAAGATCGTTTGCGACTTGTTTCAATCGCGGGTGCCAATCCCACGGCGTATAGGCCTCACCGTAGAGTTCGTACAGATTGCGTCCCTCCCAGATCGTGCCCTTGATGCGAAACTCCGGCCGGTTGCACGCGATGGTCATCGTGTCGGGCGTATAAGTTTGCAGTTTGACCGCGTCTGCGCCGGCCTCCTTTGCAGCGCGAATGATCTTCACGGCCTGGTCAAAGTCCTGGTGATGATTCGCGGAAACCTCCGCAATCACGTAGATGGCAAGGCCTGGCCCGATTGTCCTCTCTCCGATTTTGATTTGTGCCGGCATGTTTCAATCCAGCTGCGGACGAACTGAACGGATTAACTCGAAGGCCTCCGCTGCTCCGCAACCGGCCACACTGCCCCACCGCATTGCAATCGCCCGTAACGCTTCCGGTGAGCGGGGATGAGGAAACCTGCGCGCTTCGGTGTCATAGCACTCCATTGCGGCAATTTTTGCTTCGAGAGTCCGAGTCACGTCAACAAAGACATTGGGCCGGAATGATGGCTCGAGGCGCTGAAACGCCCATTCCGTCGATGACGGCACTTCGAACGCATAAATCTCGCGCACGGGATGTCCGGCCACGGGGCGAGTCGCAGTCAGGACGGCACGAGAAATCACCCCATGATCGATGTTGAGATCGCCGCCATGATGGGTGTAGATGACCTCCGGCTGCAGGCGATCGACGAGGTCTTCAGCGATCTTGACGACTTCCAGAAGCGGCACCGTGTCGAGGCGATTGTCCGGGAATTTGTGCAGCACCAGACTCTTCACCCCTATTTTTTCCGCGGCGCCATGCGCTTGTCGATGCAGCGCTGCCAACTGGGCAGCATCGGTGGCGGTTCGGTCCGGATGGCGCGAGGTCAGGCCCTCACCCAAAATCGCGAAGTGGACATCGTGGCCTTCCGTGACCAGCCGAGCCGCAGTAGCTCCGCAGCCTAACACTTCGTCATCGGGATGGGCTGCAATCACTAGCACTCTCACTTGGCGATTCCCTTCTCATCCGCGCGTGTGATCTTGACGTCGGCGACAACGCGCCCGTCATAGAGAGCGGGACGGCTGAATTCAAAACGAAACCCAGAGTGTTGCAGGAATGCGCGTGGGTATCCTTCCGCATCAAGCATCCGAATGAAATCGTAGAGCCGTTCCAGAGAAACAATTTTATCGATCTCACTTTCCTCTGGTTTCCTGCGTTTAAAGTTCACGGGCTTGCCTCGCTGGGGTACGGGTTTTGGTTGACGCTCGGTGATGTGTTGAATCATTTTTGCGGACAATTGCGACGCACGCAAATAGATTTCTTCCGCTCCGCCTTCAAGTGAGAGCGGCTCTTTCCTATACACCGGACCCGCGTCGAATTCTGCGCTCATTCGGAGTGCGGTCAATTTGGTGTCATGCCTGCCTCGGTCGATCAGATTCTGGAGAGGGCTGCCCCCTCTCCCGAAAGGAACATCGGTCATATGGAAGCACACACACTCGAACCGGTCCACAAGTTCGTTTGGAACTTTCCACGACCAGTGCAGAAAAAAAATGTAGCGTGGAGAAATTTCCTCCACTAGATCGACATTTAGTGCGGCGGGCGATTCCACATAGTGCCATTCCCCCGGTAGTGGCTTTAGCAGTTCATCGAAAATACGACGGTTCCACGGCTTGCAGCCAAGCACCAAATAGGACTTCGCCTTCTTTTTGGGATTGGTTTTCATGAATTAAGAGGATCGGATTTGTCGTATATAAAATGGAGTGCTGAATCGCCAGCGATTTGCTCTGTTCCAATTCGCTTGAAGCCCGCTCTCTCAAAAGCCTTCGCCGACGCGACATTCGCCCGCCTCACGAGAGCATGAACTCGGAGAGGGTGCCGATGGTTCAGAAGCGCCTGCACTCCGTGCTTGACCAGCCAACTCGCCAAGCCTCGCCCGCGCATGGTTGGTGCGATGCTGACATCTACTTCCCAGTCGCCATCGGCGCGGACATCAAACCGAATCTGGCCCCACGGGGTGGCTTTTTCGTTCTCCGCAATCAGAATAAGACTTTTATCGTCCGCCATTTTCTTTCCGAACCACCCGGAATGAGTCTCCCACGAAATTGGGCCGGATGAAAATGATGCTGCGCGCGTTTCCGGATCGTTTGCCCACTCCCACAACAACCGAATGTCGTCAGGCAGGGCACGACGCAGCCGCAAGCCAAGCTTTCCACACGAATCTGTACCACGCATAACGGAGACTACCCGGCTGGATCCATTTCCGTCCACCAGCTCGCGCGAGCGCTCCGACAAAGATCTTCGTAGTTGGTGCGAGCCCAGCAACCGCTCTAACTGATGAGCTATCTCTTGGGCTGAGACCGTCTGATTTCCAATGTGGACAGCACAGCCTTTTCGGTCCAGATCCTCGGCTAACGCTGTTTGGTTGGGTGCGACATCAATGAGCAATGCGGGCAAAGCCAACAGGCAGAGTTCCCAACAAGTTGAGCCGGCGGCAGAAACCGCGATATCGGCCGCTGCCATGAGCTCCCCCATGTTCGAAACGTCTCTTCGCACGCTGATCTTCTGCTGGGATCGGGCGGCTAAGCTCTGTAGCCCCGAGGAATGCGGATTGCTGCCCCCGACCACGACTGTCACATCGAGAGCGTCAGGGCCCTCATGCTTGGCTCGTTCAATAGCGGTAATCACCCTGGCAGTTAGGTTTTCCGGATCGCTGCCTCCCATCATGATGAGCAGCCGATGACATGCCGGAGAGACCTCTCTCTTCCAATTTCGCCAAACCGCGAATTCGCACCGCAGCAGGCAATAGCGCGGGCCGAGGAGAAGTTGTGTGTAGGATTCTCGATCGGCGTACAGCGCCTCGTTCGCGCACACATTTTGATTCAAAACCAAATCAGCGGAGTAATGCGTGGCGTGCCCATAATCATCGAGAAAAAGAATCTTCAACCCCGCGTCGTTAAGAGCCCGCTGATATTCCGCGTCGAACTGATAGCCATCCACGACGATCCATTCGGCTCTTTGAGCTTGAGCCAAGGCAATCGTCTGGTTCGCATCTTCCCTGGTCCCGGCTACACAGGAGACGGGAAGCACCTCAAATGTTTCCGAGCGAAGCCTGTCATCGATCGACGCCGTGGATTCTGCAATGGCGAAGACAGCCTGCCCTCCGCCATCTTGCCACGCTTGTGCAAGCGCGAGGCAACGCATGACGTGGCCAGTACCGATCGCAACGCTGGCGTCCGTCCGAAAAAGAAGATTCATCGCACCCGAAACACTGGCTGAGTCATGGGCCCTTCGAGGAAACGCGCCGGGTTGGGATCTTCCAGCCACGCAGCCAGAGTTTTCAGAACTTCGGCATACACCTCGAGAGTCGCGTGGATCGCCGGGCCGTCGTGAGCCGCAGTGAGGTTCTGCGTCGCCAGTAGCAGCACGCCGCGCTTGACCGCTTCCTGTTGAAACAGGTTTTTCAGAAGCGGGTTGTCCGCTCCGTTCTGGTCGGTGAATTTCAGCAACGACCATTGAGGACGGCCAACTGCCCGAATGCGCTGCCCGACGCCGGCTTCCTTCGCCATTGCATTGATCCCATCTTGCAGAGTGCGCCCGTTCGATTCCATCCGCACCAAAGCGTCGGTCTGTTCGAGGATGTCGAGCACCTTCATCGCGGCCGCCATCGACCCGACCTCGCCGGCAAACGTGAAGCTGTAGAAGATCTCGTCGAACGTGCGCATTACGTCTGCGCGTCCCAGCACGCACGAGATGGGGAAGCCGTTCCCCATCGCCTTGCCGAAGCACGCCAGATCGGGAGTCACGCCAAAAATTTTCTGCGCGCCGCCAAGACCGAAGTGGAAGCCGCTGCATATCTCATCAAAAATCAGCAAAGCTCCATGCCTGAGAGCAACGTGCTTCACTCCCTCAAGAAACCCGTGCGCGGGCTCTGTGAAGTTCACCGGCTCCATGATCACGGCGGCGAATTCACCGGGATGCCCTTCCAACAATCTCTCCAGGCTGGCGAGATCGTTGTAGGCGAAGGGATGCGTCAACTCGCGAACCGCCTTGGGAACGCCCGCGTTGCGGCTGGTGCTGCCGATATACCAATCCTGCCAGCCATGGTAGCCGCAGCACGCGATGCGGTCGCGTCCGGTGAAAGCCCTTGCAGCTCGCACCGCGCCCGAGGTGGCGTCCGATCCATTCTTGCCAAAACGCACCATTTCGGCGCACGGAATCAGGCGAGTTAAGCGCTCCGCCAGTTGCACTTCGAGCGGATGCGGAAGAGAAAAACTGTGTCCCTCGGCAAACTGAGCTGCCGCGGCTGCATTCACTTCCTCGTGCGCATACCCGAGAATGTTGGGCAACAATCCCTGCACGTAATCGATGTATTCGTTGCCATCCACATCCCACGCTCGACAGCCTTTGCCACGCTGCAGAAAGATCGGGGCAACGCCCTGCACATACTGCGTATATCCCTTACTGAATGTCTGCGCGCAACTGGGAATGACTTTCTTCGCGCGCTCCAGCCAAGCCTGCGACTGCACCAGCGGACGCTTCGCCGCGGCGCCTGCCTTTGCCTGTTGGTAAAGACTCTTGTAATAACCTTCGTTAGTGATTGTCTCCGCCTGAATGGTCGCCAAGTCTGGCCTCTCCTTCAATAGGTCAAATACATCCCGAAATCCAAAATCTCCGTTTTGCGAAAATGCCGCGTAGACCTTCCGCACAAACTCCAGGTCCGCAGGATGGTCCACGGTCCACCGATACTTGTCCGGCGATACCGGGGTCTCGCTCTGCACATTCGCCGTGCGAAACTTGCCAGTGCGCAAGTATGGGGTAACATGCTCGCGCTCGGATGGCTTGCTGGCTTGATGCCAGGCCTCCTCCAACACCGAGAAGGAAAACACTTCTGTGTCGAGTCCATCGGGATACGTGTATGGTACCGTGTTGCACACGTAATCGCAGTTGCCTTGGGCAAAACGGGCCACCACTTTGTCGATCACCGCGGGATCGATCAGCGGGCAGTCCGCCGTAATACGGACAACCACATCCGCATCATTCGCCTTGGCCGCCCGGTAAAAGCGATCAAGCACATCCTGTTCGTTGCCACGAAAACAGTCAATGCCTTCCAGCTCGCAAAACTCCGCGATCGGATCATCGACCACCCGGTCCGTGGTGGCGATCACAACCTTGTCGATCGTCGTGGCGCCCCGAACCCTGCGCACCACATGCCAAAGCATGGGGTGCCCCGCCAGATCCTGTAGAACCTTGCCCGGGAACCGCGAAGACCCCATCCGCGCCTGAATCAACGCCAGGTTCACACGCCTACCTTCTGGACCGAAATCGTCTTCCCCTGCTGAGAAGACGCCTTGGCCGCGAACACCACTTGCATGAGCCCGGCCGCTTCTGGAATCGGCAGCATCGTGGAACACCGCTGCTCCAGGCATTCGAGGAAATGCTTCATCTCGTCAACGTACATCTGGTTGAGTTCCCAAGTCCCCGGCTGTGCGAAGGTCATCCACTGCCGGCTCGCCGCTTCGTAGAAGCGGACCGCTTTGGCATTAAAGTCCCAGAAGATAGAACCCAACTCTCCCACAATCTGGCAGCCGCGCTCGTAGGTTCTCTGCACATAATCGAGATGAATCTCAGACATTGCCCCGCCCGCGTGCCGACAGACCAGAGCGGCAATATCCTCGGTTTCAATCTCGAGCGAACTGAGATGCGCCGCGTTGCAGAAGACCGATTGCATCTCGCCGAGATACCACCGGGCGAGGTCAATCTCGTGGATACAATCCATGAGGCACCCCCCACCAGTCTCGACGCGTGCGGCATAGTTGTGCCGGTAATCCGAATTAGGGCGCCAGTCGGGCAGGTAGGATCCGGCGTAAACCCTCGCAAACAGAATCTTCCCGACCCGACCTTCTCCGAGCAACTGCTTCACCTTGGCGGGACCGGGATGGAAACGCATGTTGCACCCTACGAGAGAAACAAGTTTCTTCTTCTCGACCAAGTCAACGATCTCAGAAAGACCGGCAACGGTATGTGAGAGCGGCTTCTCAACGAATACCGGAAGCCCTTCACCAGCGATTTCCAACGCCTGCTCAGCGTGCAGATGTGTCGGCGTTGCCACGACCGCAAAGTTTGGAGCCCAGTCCAGCCCATCGGCCAACCGTGAAAACATCCTGACTGACAGCTCGCCGGCGATTGCTTGGCGGCGGCCAGCATCGATTTCGACCAGGCCAAGATCCGCGATGCCCAATTTGGTCAGGTTCCGCAGATGCCGGGTGCCAATGGAACCACCGCCGACGACCAGAGCTTTCATTTCCGCTTCCCGGTCTTCGACGGGTCAGACTCCAGCGGCTTATATTCCGAGCGCAGCAGTCCCATCCAGATGCGGTCTTTGTACTCGCCGTCGTGGAAAAGATCTTCGCGCATGCGGCCTTCCACTTTGAACCCTGCCTTTTCATAGCACCGCACCGCGGCCTTGTGCTCGGCGAAAACTCCCAACTCGATGCGATGAAGATTCAACCGGTTGAATCCATACTCAACGACGAGATGCGTGGCCTCAAGTCCGATACCTTTTCCCCAAAACTCTTTTTCGCCAATCAGAATGCCGAGAATGGCCGAGCGGTGCAGCCAGTGAATCGGCCCCAATTTGACATTGCCTACGTGCCGGCCGGATTTCTTGTCGACAATCGCGAAAATCACATCGTTCTTGGAACCGGTGACGCTTCGGTAAAAGTTTTCGAGATCCTCGGCGGTCGTCGGAAACGTTCCTGTCTCGGTGTAACGCGTAACCTCCGGATCGTTCAACCAGCCGAGGTACTTCTCGTTGAGATCAGTGCGTTCCAACGGACGCAGCAGCACCAGCGAACCTTCCGCAAACGAAGCCTTCTCGAACAATGCGAGCTCCTCGATTTCAGTTCTCAGCGCGAGTAGCTGGAAACGACTTTGATAACCGCCGCGATTACGTCCTGCACGTCCTGACTAGTCATGCTGTGAAACATCGGCAGACTGATCAAACGCGAGTACGCGTCTTCCGCCACCGGAAACTCTCCGCCATGAAACCCGAATCGGTCGCGGTAATAGGGATGCAGATGCACCGGAATGTAATGCACGTTCACGCCGATGTTTTCCGCTCGCAGCGCACGGAAAATCTGCGATCGATCCTCCGTGAGTTTTTCGAGGTCCAGGCGAATGGGATACAGATGCCACGCCGGATTGGCCTCAGTCCGCACACTCGGCGCAATAACGCCGGGAACCTCGCGGAAAGCGGTGGCGTACTGGGCCGCAATTTCTCGCCGCCGAGCCAGATTCGAATCCAGTCTCTTTAACTGCTCGATGCCCAGCGCACAAACGAGGTCCGGCAGGCGGTAATTGAATCCGAGCAGAACCATTTCGTAATGCCACTGCCCCGCGCTCTGCCGTTGACGGGCATCGCTTGAAATTCCGTGATTGCGGAAGCGCCGCAGAGTCTCGGCCAACTGGGGATTGTTGGTCGCGACTATCCCACCTTCGCCGGTAGTGATGTGCTTCACCGGATGGAAGCTGAACACCGTCATATCGGCGATGCTACCTACGCGCTTCCCACCGAATTCCGCGCCCAACGCATGGCAGGCATCTTCGATCACAATCAGCCCATGACGCTGGGCGACGTCCATGATTACGACCAGGTCAGCGGGATGCCCCGAATAATCCACCGGAAGGATCGCGCGGGTTTTCGAAGAAAGCTTCTTCGTAATCTGATCGGGGTCAAGATTGAGAGTATCCGCACTGACATCCGCAAAAACCGGAGTCGCGGCCTGATACAAAACGCAATTCGCCGTGGCCGCGAAGGTGAGTGGAGTTGTGATGGCTTCGTCGCCGGCCTTTAGTCCCGCCGCAAACGCAGCCCCGTGCAGGGCAGCGGTGCCAGAACTGAAACTCACGGCATAGGCCGCGCCTACGCGAGCCGCAAAGGCCTCTTCAAACTCGGCAACCCTTGGCCCTGTCGTGAGCCAGTCCGAGCGCAGCACTTCGACCACAGCCGCAACATCCGCTTCTTCGATCGACTGGCGCCCGTACGGCAGAAAAGTGGCACGCACGGGAGATCCCCCGTTGATCGCGAGCGACTGCAGGCTAACCGACGTCGTGCTCATGATGGAAGTCCTAGGCTGTAACTGGCTGTTCTTCGCCTGCGGCAGGTGCAATCAGATCCTGCAATTCGCGGTTGGTCAGCCAGCGGTCATTGCTGTCGCTGGCGTAGCGGAATCCTTCAGGCAAAGGCCGGGCGTTCACCCAGTTCTCGCGGCGCCACCAGGAATGCGATGGCTGGATGATATAGCGGTCCTCCACTTCGAGCGTATTCCGCGCCTCATCTTCCGACACCAAAACCTCGTGCAGCTTTTCTCCGGGCCGAATCCCGATGGTCTCAATTTCACAACCGGGCGCGATCGTCTCCGCAAGATCCACCAGTCGCATGCTGGGGATCTTGGGGACGAAGATTTCACCGCCGTGCATTTGCTCGATGCAGCTGACGACAAATCGCACACCCTGATCGAGCGTAAGCCAGAAGCGAGTCATACGCGGATCAGTCAGCGTGATGCGTCCACGCCGCTTCTGCTCCAGAAATACGGGGATCACGCTTCCCCGACTGCCCACGACATTCCCGTAGCGGGCACAACTGAGCCTGGAATCCTGCGCGCCCGCATAGGCATTCGCCTGCACAAAAATCTTCTCGGCGCAAAGCTTCGTCGCGCCATACAAGTTGATCGGATTCACCGCCTTGTCGGTACTGAGCGCCAGTACGCGACGGACACCCTGATTAATGGCGGCGTCAATCACATTGCGTCCGCCCATGATGTTGGTCTGAATCGCCTCGAAGGGGTTATATTCGCAGGCCGGAACCTGCTTCAAAGCGGCGGCGTGGATCACGATCGTGACCCCGGAGAATGCCCGCTCTAAGCGCGTGGAGTCGCGAACGTCGCCGATAAAATAACGCAGGCTGGGGTGATCCAACCCCGAGGCGCGCATATCGTGTTGCTTAAGCTCGTCGCGGCTGAAGATGACCAGGCGCTTCGGCCGATAGTCCTTCAACATGATTTCGACGAACTTCTTCCCGAAGGACCCAGTCCCGCCCGTGACCAGAACTACCTGCTCCGACCAATTCATCCAATCTGCCTCGTCACTACCCTCATTGAACTTTTAACTCTCATCCCATCAAGCCGATAACATCAAGCTGAAGACAACTGTAAGCCCTCCGGCGGGTTGTCCTTCATTCCTCGAGTGGATCCATCTGCAAATCTGCGAGATGGCGACGCCGGACTGGATATCGTGTCCGTTAGTATAGCGGAGTTTCCGAGAATCGGCGCGGGTTCCGCGTGGAAACCAAGATTAGAACTGCACCACAGAGGGACACAAAATTCGCGCGTGATTTGGCTCATCCAATGCTAAAATGTCCCACGAACTCTCCAGTCACTCGGTGCGAATAATTCCCTACGCGACGAACCAGCCTCTTCGAACCGGGACTACGTTGTAGGTTGGCAGCAATGGCCTGTTCAGGCCGTAGAGAAATTAAAGACTCGTTGAGGAGAAGGCATGGAATCCGGACCCCTGGTACAGGCGAATGACCCGATTGTTCGCGAAATGCAGCCCACCCCGGCGTTCGACCTGGGCAGGGCGGCGGGGCCGCAGATCTATCCGCAGCTTACTCCCCACGAATCCGGGCTCGGCGAATATGTTCGCGTTCTGATCAAGCGGAAATGGATCGTAATAGCGTGCCTGGCAACGATTTTTTCTGTGGTCGCAATTGCGAGCCTGAAGATGACTCCGGTCTATGAAGCCGGAGGCACCATCGCGATCAATAAGCCTGACACCAGCCTCAATTTTCAGAACTCAGCGACGTTTAGCCTCGACTATTTCGACCCCACCGAATTGGAGACGGAAGTCAAGATTCTGCAGAGCGATCAACTGGCGCTCCAAGTCATCCACGAACTGAATCTGGACCGGCGGCCGGACTTCGGTGGCTCGACAACGCCCTCCTCCTCGACGTCTCTCGACCTTGCGCCCGATCCCCTGCAGGTTGACCCAGCGAAAGCTACAGCGGTGTTGGGCGGGTTCCGGGGAAATTTGCGAGTGACGCTCAGCCCGAATTCGCGCATCATTGAGGTCCACTATCGCAGCTCCGACGCGCAAATGGCTGCGCTTGTCGTCAACACCGTGATGCAGAAATACGTGGAGAACAACTTCAAGGCGCGCTATGACTCCACGATGGAAGCTTCCGACTGGCTTGGGAAACAACTCGTCGACATGCAGATGAAGGTGGAAACATCCCAGGAAAAACTGGTGCGTTACCAGAAAGAGCACGAAATCCTAGGAATTGATGAGAAGCAAAACATCACTACCGAAAAGCTGGGCGAACTCAACAAAGAGCTGACCATGGCCGAAAGCGAGCGCATGGACAAGGAGGCCTTCTACCGCCTGGTGGAGTCCGGGGATCCGGACGCAATTGCCTCCAGTGCCAGCAGCATCGGGGCCGAGGGGTCAGGAGTGCAGTCAGCCTCCCAATTGTTGGATAGCTTGCGCGGCAAACAAGCAGATCTAAAGATTCAGGTCGCAGACCTGAACACCCAGTTTGGTCCTTCCTATCCGAAACTGGCTCAGTTGAACAATCAGCTGAAGGAAGTCGACTCACAAATTCAAGATGAAATGAAAAAGATCGCGAGCAAAGTGCGCGGCCAATACATGACCGCATTGCAGCGCGAGAACATGTTGCACGATGCACTCGAGAGGCAGAAACAGGAAGCCAACAAGCTCAACGAAAGCGCCATCGAGTACAACCTGTTGAAGCGGGATTCGGAAACCTACCGCACGCTCTATGAAGGCCTTCTGCAAAAACTGAAGGAGGCGGGAGTTTCCGCGGGATTGAAGTCCAACAACTTCCGCATCGTAGATGGTGCGCGTCCTCCGAGCTACCCCATCGAGCCGAACATCCCGCGGAATCTGGGCTTTGCGCTCATGCTGGGACTGGCCTCAGGCGTCGGCCTCGCTTTCCTGCTGGAAGGTTTGGACAACACGATTCGCACCACGGAGCAGGCACAGATGATTTCTGGTCTGGCGCCGCTGGGCATGATTCCTCTCGGATCCAAGTCGGCGCGGGAGGGCCCCAATCCGAAGCGCCTGGTAATCGCTTCGTCGAAGGAAGCGGTGGAGTTGGTTACACAGGTCAGACCGCAATCACAGATGGCGGAGTCCTACCGAGCCCTGCGCACATCGTTGCTGCTCTCGAACTTGGGCTCGCCGCCCAAAGTCATCATGGTCACCAGCGCCCTTCCGCAGGAGGGCAAGACGACTACGAGTATTAACTGCGCGGTGGTGCTCGCGCAGAAGGGAACTCGCGTCCTGCTAATTGACGCCGATCTGCGGCGTCCCAGTATTCACAAGACCCTCGGAATGGGTCCGCGCAGTGGGCTGAGCAACGTCCTCACCGGAAGCAGCACACTGGAGCAAACGATCACCCGTACTACGATCCTGCCTAACCTGTTCGTCTTGCCAGCGGGAACGCCGCCACCCAACCCGGCGGAACTGCTGGCGTCTGCCAATATGCGAGACGTGCTCGCCAAGTTACGCGAGGAGTATGACCACATTGTCGTGGACACGCCGCCATCGCTCTCTGTAACCGATGCGGTCGTGCTTTCGCCGCGTGCCGATGCCGTTGTACTCGTGATCCGCTCCGGCCAGACTTCGAAGCAGGCGCTGCGCCGCTCGCGCGATATTCTCGCGCAAGTCAACGCAAAGGTTGTCGGAGTGCTGCTGAATGCGGTGGATCTGAGTTCTCCGGACTATTACTACTACTACGAATATCAGGGCAAATACGCCCGCTATTATCAGGAAGATGGAGCCGCAGAAGACGATGAGGACGTTGCAGAAGAAGAGTCTTCGCCCTCATCCACTAGCGCTTAGCGAGAAGAGTTCCCGCAGCACAACATGAAGATTCCTTTCCAAACACCCGCACGGAAGCGGATGGTCGTCGCCATTGCCCTCGTCTGCGCAACCGTTTACATTGGCCAGGCTTCACGCGAGTTTGTTGCCGCATGGCTGGGCAACCGGGTTGAGTTGAAAAGCCTGGAACGCGCTGCATGGCTTGATTCCAGCAATGCGGACTACCGCAATCATCTCGGCCGATACTATGACTTGGTGTCGCGCGATCCTGGCACGGCCTTGGAATACTACAAGCAGGCAGTACAGATCAACCCTCATTCCTCGGAATACTGGTTCAACCTGGCCAGTGTTTATCAGGTGCTGGCAGACACACCCAATCAAACATCGGCCTTGGAGCACGCCATCCAGGTCGACCCCATGACGCCCGACGTCGCCTGGGAAGCCGCGAATGTCTACCTGGTGCAGGGCAAGAACGAGCAAGCGCTGCATGAATTCAGCATCGTGATGTCGAACGACATCTCTCTCGCTTCTGCCGCCATACGTTTCTGCTGGCGGATCAATCCCGATACGGATTCCCTGCTGCGAGACGTCGTGCCGCACACCGCCGACGCCTACATTCCATTCCTTACGCTGCTCGAGATGAACCAGGAGACTGCCGGTGCCGCCAAAGTCTGGGACGCCTTGATGCAGTCGCGCCAGCCGTTCGAACTGCGCTACGTTCAGGAGTACTTCCAGTTTCTGATCAACCACAAAGAAGTTGACCAAGCCGTGTTGGTGTGGCAAGAGGCGGCCAATCGTTTCGGGCTTACTTCTTATCTTCCGTCTCCTAACAATCTGGTCGTGAACAGCAGTTTCAGCCTTGACGTCTTAAACAAGGGTTTCGACTGGCAGTATCAAAAGCAATCCGGAGTCGTGCTGACTCTCGATCCCAGCGATTTTCATTCCGGACGACGCTCTCTCCTGATCAATTTTGACGGGCCGGGAATCAATGACGCGGGAATCTACCAGTACATTGCGGTGCAGCCCAACACTGCCTATGACTTTTCCGGATACTACAAGAACAGCGAACTGGAGGGTGAAGGCGGCCCGCATTTCACGATTCAGGACATGTACACCAAAGCTGTGTATTTCAATAGTGACGAGTTGAAGGAATCGGGATTCTGGAAATCGGTGGACGGGGAGTTCACGACGAGCCCGGATTGTAAACTGGTCGTTCTTCATGTCCGACGGCTTCCAGAGAGCCATCCGATCCGTGGTAAGCTCTGGATCGACGATTTTCATCTGGTTAAGAAACCGTCCTAGACCCGCGCGGGCTGGGCTTTCCCACGAAAAAGAAACACTGCAAAATTTCATGGCTTCTCACAAAATGACGGAAGTTGCGCGCAAGCAGTTGTCTCTACAGATCGGCACTCTGCTGCTTTACGGAACGTTCGGCTTGCTGATGTTCGGTCCAATCGCCTTCGGCGCAGTCGAGCCCTGGTCCATGTTCGTACTTGAAGTAGGCGCGGCCTTCCTGAGCCTTCTCTGGTTGGCTAAACAATGGCTGGATGGCGTAGTGGACATACGTTGGAACCCGCTCTACCTTCCGATGGCGGGGTTCGGGCTTCTCATCCTCCTGCAAATCGTTCTTCGGGCGAGTGCTTATCCGCACGACACTGTTTCGGGAGCGCTTTTGTACGGTGCATATGGCATGCTCTGTTTTCTTGCCGGGCAAACAGTGATTCGCAGCGCGCAAGCTCGCAAGCTCGCCGTCATTTTGGCGATCTACGGTTCCCTGCTGGCGGCGTTCGCTTTGCTGCAAGGCATTGCGCCCAACGGCAAGCTGTACTGGGTTCGGACACCGCGCCTGGGAGGCTGGATTTACGGACCCTATGTGAATCACAACCACTATGCCGGTTTGATGGAACTTCTCGTGCCCATTCCCCTGGTGATTTCGCTTACGCGCCTGGCGCACGAGAAGGAACGTATCGGAGCCGGCGTTGCCGCCGCGGTCATGACTGGCACAATATTCCTTTCCGGCTCACGCGGCGGAATGCTGGCCATCCTGGTTGAGTTCGCTGTGCTCGGTCTCTTCCTCGCTCGCCAGAAAAGAGGCATTCGAATCGCAATCGGAGTGGGTGCTTTTGCAGTTGTGCTCGTTAGCTTGTTGACATGGCTTGGCGGCAAAGAACTGACGCAGCGCGTATCCAGTATCTCCGTTGAAGCACGCTCCGAAATCTCGGGCGGAATGCGCCTATCCATCGACCGGGACACGTTCCACATGTTCCGTGATAAACCTGTCCTGGGATGGGGGTTGGGGACCTTCCCAGTTGTCTACCCGCAGTTCCGGACGTTCTACACCAACTTCTTCGTCAACCAGGCCCACAACGACTATCTTCAACTGCTCGCAGAAATGGGGATTCTCGGCTTCGCTGCGATGGTCTGGTTCTTGATCGTTCTCTATCGCAACGCCCTCCGCAAAATCGGCAATTGGACATCGGAGCTAAGTGGTGCCGTCACATTAGCATGCACCCTTGGACTCACCGGAATCCTGGTTCACAGCCTGTTCGACTTCAATCTTCAAATTCCGGCTAACGCTTCACTTTTCTACGTCTTCTGTACACTCGCGGCCGCTCCTCCGCTTATGCAGCGCTCACAAAAACGCCGGCCAACTTCCTCCGAAACGAAAGAAGTGTTGCCCGCTTCGGAAGTGGTGTAGCCACCGCGAGGCTTTCGCTATGGACGCTAGTCTGTGGAGTGCACTTCCCGCTGGACGAACAAGCGAGCACTCCTAGAAGGACGCAGATCCGCCCGCTTACGCATTCGCTTTCCCAGCCGCGAACGGCGGAATCAGACTGATTGAGGACTAGGGTTTCGTGGGGCTAGCAGGGTTATCGTTCTTCACGAGAACCCACGTGGTCACGCCGATGATGGCGCCCGCACCTATGCCAATCGCAACGGGAGAATTGAACACTCCTCCACTCGCGCCAGGAGAAGCTCCGGCGGCACGCTTCTTGTTCTTCTTCTTGCCGTCCTTGTTATCCTTGTCGTTATCGCTGGAGGTCTCATCACGCGTTGTTTCCTGGCCTTGCGCTAGCGTGAAAGTTTCCTTGCCGTCGCTGATCGTCAGGTCACCTTTTCGTGCCGCGATTCTGACCGTTCCGTCCACATCGGTAACGTTAAACTCCGTCCAAACATAGGAGGCCGGCAACACTTTCACATCGCCTGCGGTGGTGCCAATACCCCGTGAAGTCGAAACCCTCACTCCACCGTGCTCAATCGCCACCGACGAACCTTGAAACTTTACGAGCGAATCAGAAAGAACCGTGATACTCGAACCGGGCGCATTAATGTTGGCCACTGAATCCGAGCGGGTTTGAAGAAGATCTCCGGAGAAAATAGAGGAGGAAGAGCGCGGGACGTGCGCACCGTTCACCCACGCCGCGCCATTGGTATACAGCATGGCCGCGCTGGAATCGGCAGCTAACATCGACCCGGGAAACAGGAACAGTAGCACGCAACTGACCATCTTGCGGCAAGCGGACTTACCCATTCCCACACTCCGTTAATAACTATTTTGGTGACCTAGCTCCGAATCCTAACCTCCTTAGTTGTTGACAGTCAATGCCTTTTGCACACGGGCAGCGCTTTTCCGGTGGAAAACTTATCAATTCTTTTCGGGGAGATTCCGCTCTGGGCAGCGTTCTTGGCTCAACGCCACCGGTCCACCGCAGTCCACCAAAGCAGTCGTAGCCACTCGTCAAAGCACGTTTTGGCCCATTCCCGATGCGTCCACCAGTTCGCACCGAACTGCGTATCGTTGTAGGCAGCCGCGACTGAGAAAGATTTTCCGGGAATCTCGTGGCGGAAGATGCTGAGGGCCCGGCGGGTGTGGAACTCCGAGGTCACGATGAGAATCCGGGTGCTCTGTTCTCGCGCCAGGCATCTTTCGACATTGTGCGATTCATCGCGAGTCGAGAGTCCCTCAATCGGACACACTCGAATCGATTCCGCATGAGGAAGCCCCTGAATGTATTTTTCGGCCAACTCGACCTGCGTGAAGTCATAGATCTTGGCGGCAGACGGAACGTCGAGGAGCATCTTCGGCGCACGGCCCTGACCGAGAAGTTCAAGCCCGCGCACCGGACGATGATCCGTTTCTCCCGCAAGCACGACGATGACGTCCGCGGGTTGGGGGTCGTCCACCACCAGCATTCTCCCGGCGTTTGCCCCAAAAATCACGGTAAATGCAAACAACAATGCAAAAACCAATATCCAGCGATGCTTCCTTCCGCCCGTATTCTTCATCAATCGATTGGGTCCTCGTGCAGACTCACTCCACGATTCCTTTCCGTTCAGCGGGAAAGGAACCGCGCTTCAACGTGTTAAGATCGAAGCGATTACATGCAGCCCATCTTCCATTTATTCTGGAAAATTTCATGACAACCTACTCTGCAGCAGATACGTTTTTTGATCAACTCAAAAACAAAATTCAGCAGCGCCAGGCCCGCGTCGGCATCATCGGACTCGGCTATGTTGGGCTGCCCCTCGCATTGCTCTATAGCGAGCAGAAGTTCCAGGTCACGGGCTTCGACGTAGACGCTCGCAAAGTGGACACCATCGCCAAGGGCGGTTCGTATATTTACCGCATTCCAGCGGAAGAGATTCAGGCGGCCAAAACCAAGGGGTTCACCGCTACCGCAGACTATTCGCAGCTCGATGCGATGGACGCCATCATCATTTGTGTTCCGACTCCGCTCGATGAGTACCACGAGCCCGATATGAGTTACATCACCGGAACCACTGAATCGATTGCACCGCATCTGCGGGCCGGACAATTGGTGGTGCTTGAGAGTACGACGTATCCAGGAACCACGGAAGAAGTAATGGTCCCGATCCTCGAGAAGGGCAACCGTTCTGGACTCAAAGCCGCGCGCAACGGTGCACCCACGGGAAAAGAATTCTACGTGGCGTTTTCTCCGGAGCGGGAAGATCCCGGCAACACCACTATCGCACGGAACGACATCCCGAAAGTCGTGGGTGGATTGAATGCCCAAGCGGCTGACCTCGCGTGCGCCCTCTACGGAGCGATCTTTAATCGCACCGTTCCGGTCTCGTCACCCGCCGCCGCGGAGATGACCAAGCTGCTCGAAAACATTTACCGCTGCGTGAACATCGCGCTGGTGAACGAACTCAAACTGCTATGCCTACGCATGGGCCTTGATATCTGGGAAGTGATCGAAGCGGCCAAGACAAAGCCGTTCGGCTTCCATCCGTTCTACCCGGGCCCGGGCTTGGGTGGGCACTGTATTCCCGTCGACCCGTTTTATCTTTCTTGGAAGGCAAAGGAGTGGGATTTCCGCACGCGCTTTATCGAATTAGCCGGAGAAATCAACACGAACATGCCCTATCACGTGCTGGCCTCAGTCGGCGGCGCGTTGAACCGCCACAAGAAATCGGTGAATGGAGCTCGCGTCCTGGTATTGGGGGTGGCTTACAAAAAAGACATCGACGATCTGCGTGAGTCACCCTCGCTCACTATCATCGAGTTGCTACAGAAAGATGGAGCTCAAGTCAGCTATCACGATCCTTACTTCCCTTTCATCGGAAAGGGCCGGAAATACGACCTGCAAATGAAGTGCGCGGAATTGAAAGACCTCGGGCAATACGACTGCGTGGTCATCGTAACCGACCACTCCGATTACGATTATGCGCGGATCGTGCAGGAAGCCAAGTTAGTGGTAGATACCCGCAATGCCACCCGAGGGATTAGCAATAGCAAGATTGTGCACTGCTAGTCTTGCCAGCGGCTCTCCGGAAGTGTCGTTTGGGCCCGATCATGTAGATCGCGGTTCCCGGCGGCAAATCTATCCATATGAGGGTGTAGTTTTTTGCATGGAAGGCCCTAATGGACATCGGGGAATTACCCTAGCCATTCGTAAACCATTGAAGGACCAATCCTTATACGTCTATGTGGAGGCACCGGAATGGCCTCTGCCGTGCATTACGTAGGTCGAGATAGTACACTTTTCAGTGGGTCCTGTCTTCCCAGGTTCCCATCGTCGAAAAGAAACAGGGAAAACTTTTACACTGTGACCAGGGTTGGAACAGTGTAGGCCAGAGCTGATTATGGAATCGTCCGGGTCTGACTCGCCATTGTTCTCCATGCTCCCGCAGCGGAGGGTGCCGTGGTACAGGTTCGTCTTCAGCTATGGAACCGAGGCAGTCATCGTCGCGATCTTTGTGTGGGTGCCGCTACTCCATCCCGAAATCCTTGAGACACCAAAGCAATACCTTCACTTAACGTCGCTAATCCCGGTGCCGCCGCCGGTGAATCATGAGCCGCAGCGGCAACTCCCGCCGCCCAAACCCATTTTGGTCGCAAAGCTCGATCCACCACCGGAGGCTCTTCGGTTGCCGGCTCCTCAGCCTGCGCCCAAACCGAGGGTAGAGGATGCGCCCGCGCCAGAAGTAAAGATCGCGGAGAAAAAGCTGGATCTCCCTCCGGCGAAGGCGGCGGTGATTCCTCAGACCATAAAGATAAACAACTTTCCAACCACCGGAAGCTCAGCTCCGCAGACTACCCGGCGTCCGGCGGAACAGGTGCAGACCGGAGGTTTCGGCGACCCTAACGGTGTCCCTGCAAAGTTGAACCAAGGCAAAGCCCCGGTGAACATTGCACAGGCCGGAGGCTTTGACATGCCCACCGGACCCGGAAATGGGAACGGCACAGGCGGAGCAAAGGGGGTTAGCGGCGTCGTAGCGAGCACAGGATTCGGCGGTGGGGTTGCCATGGGCGACGCACGAACTTCTTCCCCGCGAGGCACAGTCCGTCAGGCCGGATTCGGCGATGACGTGCCCGCTCCTCCTACGGTTCAGTCGCGTCCAGCGGCCGCAGCAGCAAGAATTATTCCGGCAGAAATCCTTTCCAAGCCGGTTCCCATCTACACAGATGAGGCCCGTGCCAAAAAAATTGAGGGTGAAGTGCTTCTCGAAGTAAATTTTGAAGCGACCGGCAAGATCCATGTATTGCGGGTCGTGCGTGGGCTGGGGCACGGTTTGGACGACGCAGCAGTACGGGCGGCCGAGCAAATCCGCTTCAAGCCCGCACTGAAAGACGGTCAGCCCTCTGACTCGACCGCCGTCTTACACATTATTTTCCAGTTGGCGTGATTTTCTCCCTGAAGGTTCTTATGAGAATGGTAGGTTTGGGCTCGGCGTTGGTTCTTATTTGGTTGGCGTGCGCGTTTCCGGTTATTGCTCAAGACGCTCCCGCGTCCGCATCACAGCCGACCGCTAATTCGGACACGGCACCTCCGGCTGCGACGAATACTCCAACTGCGCCCGCGCAGAGTGCAGCTGCCCCCCAGCCTCCGGGTGGCACCACGCTCAACGAAGTTCTCGATCACGTCGTGCAGCGAGAACACCTTTTCATGGCGCAGATGCGTCACATGCATCCGATGGTGGAGACGTACCTCCAGAACCTCAAGAACGACGACACCGGCAATGTCATTCCGGTGAAGGATCAGTACTATTTGGGGCGCCTCGACATGTCTGATGGCCCTGAAGACGTATCGTTCGTAGGCCAGCCCGGATTCGGGCGGCGCATCGTTCACAAACTCACGGGAATCTACTCGTTGCATTTCCTCCCCATGGGTTTCGCCCAAATGGTGTTGCTCGACACCGATTTCCAGAAGAAGTATTACAACTTCACTTTTGTGCGGCGCGAATTCCTGGGTGAGATTCGCTGCCTCGTGATTGACGTCCAGCCCAAAGAAGGCCAGAAAGTCGCACGCTTCATGGGCAGGATTTGGGTCGAAGATCAGGATTACAACATCGTCCGCTTCAACGGCACGTATTACCCGCAGCCCAAGATGAATTTCTTTTTCCATTTCGACAGCTGGCGCCTGAATATGCGGCCTGGTACATGGCTGCCGGCATACATCTACAGCGAAGAGTCCAACCTGAAGACAGGATTGAGCAAGACTCTCCACTTCAAAGCACAGACGCGGTTGTGGGGATATGACCTGAAAGGCCTCGGCAAGAGCGAGGAGTTCACCCAGATTCTAATCGACTCGCCTCAGTCGGTCCAGGACCAGAGCGATGCCGCCGCGGACGCAACTCCCGTGATGGCGGAACGCATGTGGGAGAAGCAAGCGGAAGAAAACGTAGTGGAGCGTATCACGAAGATCGGATTGCTGGCGCCTCCTGGCGAAGTCGATAAGATCATGGGGACGGTAGTCAACAATCTGCTGCTCACGAACAACATTGATCTGCAGGGAGACTTCCATTGTCGCGTGTTACTGACCTCTCCGCTGGAGTCATTCACGATCGGCCACACGATTGTCATTAGCCGAGGCCTGCTCGACGTGCTTCCCGATGAAGCGTCGCTAGCCATGGTTCTGTCGCATGAACTCAGTCACATTGTGCTCGGCCATCGGCTCGACACGAAGCTCGCTTTCAACGACAAGATGTTCTTTCCAGATGAAGAGTCTTTTCAGCGCCTCGACTTTAAGCGCAATACTGCGGACGAGGAAGCGGCTGATACTAAGGCTCTCGAACTCCTGAAGAACTCTCCCTACAAAGAAAAACTGGGTAATGCCGGATTGTTCTTGAAGGCATTGGAGCAAAAGGCGCCAGACCTGCCCAACCTGATTCGGCCGCATCTGGGAAATAGCTTTGCCGGAGGCAAGAGCATCCGCATGTCGAGTTTGTTGAACGCTGCTCCTGCACTCGACCAGAAGAAACTGGATCAGATTGCAGCACTGCCCCTGGGCGGGCGCATCAAAGTCGACCCCTGGAGCGATCGCGTGGAGTTGTCGAAGGCGAAACCGGTGGCTTTGACTTCGGCTCGAGAAAAAATGGAATTCGAAATCACGCCCTTCTTCCCGTACCTCACCCGGCTATCCACCGGGAGCGCGGAAAAGGTCGCGCTCACAACCACGGCACCGTCGGCGCCTTCGCAGAAGTAAAGTAAATTTACGTGGTTAGGACGCAGCAAGCTCACGTATCCGACGCTGGCGATAGTAGTGGAGCGTTCCCAGCCGACTCGCCGAAAACGCTTTTCGCCGCCTGCTTTATTTCGAAATTGCAGAGGGTTACTGAATCGCGCTGCCAACCGACGAAAAGACGTTGTTGGCATTCGATCCGATGAGTCGGACCGTTCCCACGACAATCACCAGAATCACAGCCAACATGACGGCGTATTCGGCTATGTCCTGGCCTTTCTCATCGTTCCAGAGTTGTTGTATAAGCTTTGCCACGGGGCTCCCTCTTTTCTGTTTTTGTTCTTTAGCACCAAACTCGACCTCGCAGGGACCACCCACTGCACACGAACCCACAAGGCTCCTAACGCTCGATCGTTACTGAAAATCATAGTAAACGGAGCGCTCCAAGCCAATAGCACTGAAGTGCGCCATTGGGCCCCAGGTCGGGCCATGCCCCGAATTTCAGGTGCAGGGCGTCAGGCGATGCTCTTGAGCGGTAGCGCTTGATTTACTGCAAACAAAGCAAGTTCCAGGCGGGTCGAGACGCCTAGTTTATCGAAGATGTTACTGAGGTGATGTTTGACGGTGTCCTCGCTGATTTTGAAGTACTCGGCGATTTCCTTGTTGGAATACCCAGCGACTACGGCCGAAACAATCTCCAGTTCGCGCGGAGTGAGGCCGAATTTTTTCTGCCGGGCCTCGTCGTTGGACGACTGCATCAGAGTGCGCAGGTATTGCACGAGGTTCGACACGCTTTCACGCCCCACCCAGTATTCCCCAGACATCACTGTTTGAATTGCCTTTAAGAGAAGCTGTGTGGCGGAGTCTTTGAGCACAACTCCCCGGGCCCCGAGTTGCAGTGCCTCGACGATCTGGCCCTTCTCCGCCGCCGCGGTGAGCAGGATCACCCGTACCGGACTCGCGTTCGCGGGCATGCTTAGATCGCGCAGCGCCTCCAAACCCGGGTGCTTGGGCATGGAAAGATCAAGCAGGAGGATGTCGGGCTTCAATTGCTTCACTAACTTCACCGCCTCGGCACCGTCCGAGGCTTCGCCAATCACTTTCAGGTCAGCCTCGGCCTCCAGCAGTCTACGCAAGCCGTCGCGGAAAATCGGATGGTCATCAGCTATGACGATGCGAACTGTCTGCTTCCTAAAATTCATGCGGCACTTCCCCGTTGCGCGGTATTGTGACTTCCAGGCGTGATCCCTGTCCGGGACTCGATTCTATCGTGAGTTCCCCCGCAAGCAAACGCACACGTTCCTTAATGATCATAGGGCCTTTCCCGATCTCTTCCATCTGCTCCTGATTGTATCGGCCAGCAAAAGCAAAACCTTTGCCATCGTCCTCGATCGTCAAACTCCACCGATTTCGATTGCAGCCCAGGCGTACCAGCGTGTGGCGCGCACCACTGTGCTTTCTGACGTTGACCAGTCCTTCCTGCACGATGCGCAGGAGTTCTCGGCACACGCGTTGCGGCATATCCAAACCTTCGATGTCGGTGACGAAGCGCGCGCTGATTCCGGTCTCGCGTTGAAATCTCTCGACGGTGTCGTTCAAAACTCCAAGCAGCCTTTGCGAATCGACGTCGATCGCTTTCATCTGCTGCATGAGTTCACGCAACTTGAGCACTTCTTCGCGCAGCAGTCCCTGTATCCGGCCTAGTTCGCCAGTAATAGGCCTATCTGCCTCGGCCTGGCGGCGAATCACGTCCACCTGCATTTCGACCGCAATCAGCGATTGCACCGCACCATCGTGCAATTCGCGGGCAAAACGGGCGCGTTCTGCGGCCCCAGCCCGCCGCCGCAATCGATGCAGCAAATAAACGTTGTAGATGGCCGGTCCCACCTGGCGAACCAGATTCAGCAGAAACCGCAGTTCTTCCTGTTTCTCTCCCCGCCACGAGGGATTGAGCAGGAACACCCTTCCTCTCCACTCTCCGCCAAAGAGAAACGTGACCGTGATCAGCGAGCCGAAATTCTGCACATCTCGTAGTTGAGACAGTGGCGCTAAATTCTCTATCGGCACCTGGTTGCCATCTTGATCGAGAGCGAGGATCGACCAACGATCGCCGTCGATTGATGCGTAGCACACGTCTCCCGGAAAATCTTCCAGATAGGTCTTCACGTCCCGCGGTCCTGACTCGAGCCAACGGAACTCCGATGGGGATACGTTGGGTGATTTGTTCATCTCTCCCACAAACACCCGGTGGCTGTGAGTTTCCTGTGACGCCACCACCAATCGTGACGCGCCGTACATGGACATGGCTTCGTTGAAGATTTGCTGCATCGTCCCGGTGAGTCCCGCCTCAACGCGCACCTTCGACAGGATGCCGGTCACGACTGCCTTCTCGGCACGCAAATGCTTTTGCTGTTCGGCCAAGTAGCCTAGCAGCAGCCCCATCACGATCAGATACACCGACAGCATGAACAAGCGCTTGGGTTCGAATTCACCGACGTTCACTCGCAGACCGGTCAGAGCGAGAAGAGTCGGCAAGTTCCCCGGCTTGAGCCAGATGTGAAGCAGCATAAAACTTTCGATCCACAGCAACGCCACCTCGGCCGCCGCAGTGCCGAGCGTCTCCCAAAGTCCCCAGCGGTACGCAGCAGCCGCCAAGACAAAAACGAAGAATAAGAAGAATGGGGTTCTTGGCCCTTCGGCAAAGATGGAAATGACAGCGGGCCATACGATATCGCCCGCATGAACAAGAAGTCGAAACGCGGCTGTGGACTGTTGCCGCCGCCGGAGCAACATCAGGATCAAACTGCCATTTGCCAGATAGAAGACGAATAGCCCGTAGGCTGCCCACGAATGGCCGAGTTCGGTCGGATCCATGCGAATCGCAACCAGCGCCGACGTCGCGAGAAACACTCGTGCCGTGGCCAGCCACCGCTCAATCCGGCGTGTTTCGCCCGGATCGGCGGGAATTCGAAGCCTCCAGGAATTTCGATAGCGCTCAGCGTGAGGATGCAATCGCGTCAATCTCCACGGGCGTCGCGGCTCTCGTGCATAGTATTGAATAAGAGTAGGTTACGGCAAGTAAGTCTTCGGTATGGGATCAACCGGTCCGCTGCCGGCCTTTCGTCTTGACTTGGCAATAGGTTACTACAGTAACCGGCCTCACTTCACATTCACATCTAAAATGGCTGATGAAGGAGTGTCTTTGAGCACGAGGTCCAAACTCTGGGTAGGTTCGATATTTGGGGCGCTGGCTGCTTTAGTTCTGGCGGCGCTGGTGATTCCCCGCTCGTTCCGCCTGACCGCTTTTAGCGACATCGTCCAATGTTTCTTGCTGGCCTCTGCCGCTGCGGCGTTCGTCCCACTCGCCCTGCGCTCGCAGGGCCGCAAGCGGCTGTTCTGGTCGTTGATCACTCTCGGCGCTACTTTTTGGCTGACTTATCAACTGCTCTGGACTTATTACGAAGTTATCCTGCAGCGCGACGTGCCCGACCTCTTTGCTGGCGACGTCATCCTTTTTCTCCACATGGTCCCGGTGATGGCTGCCCTCGCGTTGCGTCCTCATATCCCGCGCGATGAATATTCTGCCCGCTTGGGACGCCTTGATTTCGCTTTATTGCTGGTGTGGTGGTTCTATCTTTACGTCTTGATTACGATCCCGTGGCAATACGTAGTGCCCGACATCCCCGCGTACAACAACGATCTGAATGCCGTTTATCTCGCGGAGAAGGTCGCGTTGTTGCTTGGATTGGCAGCCTCGTGGTTCAACAGCAAAGGTCGTTGGAGAAGGCTCTACGGCAGCCTATTCGGCATGATCTTCATGTACTCCGCCAGTTCGACGGTGGCGAACTGGGCAATCGCGCGCAAGTCTTATTACAGCGGCAGCCTTTATGACATTCCGCTGGTTGCTTCGATGGCATGGCTTACATGGATTGGTCTGCGAACAAAAGTAGAGGCCCAGGAGACCGACTCCCGCGAAGCGTCCGCAGTCTACGGAGTCTGGGTTGCCCGGTGCGGCATGATCGCAGTGTTTTCATTGCCACTGTTTGCGGCTTGGGCCATGTCAGATGCTGAAGTACCGTCGCGAATCCGTGTATTTCGACTTGCGCTCACTCTGGTCGCTGCTTTCGTAATGGGTGTGATGGTTTTTGTGCGCCAGAACTTACTCGATCGCGAACTGATCCATTTGCTCAAGCATTCGCAGGAATCGTTCGACAATCTGAAGCGCCTGCAGGCGCAGATTCTTCAGTCGGAGAAACTGGCTTCGATAGGACAGCTCGTCGGCGGAGCGGCGCACGAACTCAATAATCCGATTACCGCGATGCTGGGGTATTCTGAACTTCTCCTGAGCACTCCGCTCACGCCGGAGCAGCAACCTCTCGCCGCGAAGATCGGCCAGTATGTAAGGCGCACGAAGTCGCTGGTCGCCAGCCTGATCAGCTTTGCACGACAGGCGCCTGCGCCCAAGACTCCCGTCGATCTCAATACTCTGGCGCGCACCGCCGTGAAGCTGAGCCAACCTCAATGGGAGGCTCTCGGGATTGGAGTACGCACGCAGTTCGATAATGCACTACCCAAGGTTTTGGGCGATTCCAATCAGTTGCTTCAGGTCTGCTTGCAACTCCTGAGCAACTGCCTGCATGTGATGAGCGAGCAGGGCGGCAAAATCCTTACTGTCAGCACCCAGCGCCAGACTGGGACTTCAGTACTCTTAATTTCTACCGAACCTATGGCTCCCCTGGTCGACGCTACGGCGCCGTCCCCGGTTGATCCCCCCGACGATCTGGAGGGCGGGCTCGGCCTGAGCGCTTGTCAGGGGATCCTGCAGGAACACCGCGGGTACATATCGCGCGAACAAAGCGAAGACGGCGCCATGCGCCTTCGCGTCTACCTTCCGGTCACCGCGTCCGCTCCATCCAAATCAAGAGAATCTACGGTGCCGGTGCTGTGGCAATCTCGACCGTACGCTTGAGCTGACCGCACGCAGCGTAAATATCCCGCCCACGCGGACGCCGCACAAACGCCGGAATTCCCGCATCGCGCAGAGTATTTTGGAATGCGGCCACTCCCGCTGCATCAGGGGTCGTAAAATCAATCCCCGGCCCCGGATTCAGCGCAATCAGATTGACCTTGCAGCGCATGCCGCGGATCAGTTCCACAACTTCTTTCGCATTCTCGATTCGGTCGTTAACGCCGCCGAGCAGCACGTACTCGAACGTGATCCACTCGCGCGTTCGGAGCGGGTAGTCGCGCGCCGCCGCCATGAGCATTTCGAGATTCCACTTCTTGTTCAGCGGCATGAGCTGCGTTCGTAACTCGTCGTTCGAAGCGTTCAACGAAATCGCCAGCTTCGGCCGGATGGCTTCTTGCCCCAAATCGTGAATGCGCGGAACGATTCCCGCTGTAGACACGGTCATCCGCCGCTCCGCGATACCAACTTCCTGCACCAGCAACCGCGCAGCCTTAATGAAATTGTCGTAGTTCAGGAATGGTTCGCCCATACCCATGAAAACAAGATTGATGCGATCCTCGGGCGGCGACACCTTCTGATCCTTGAGCACCGCACACACCTGACCCACAATCTCGCCCGCGCTGAGATTCCGCTTAACACCAAGCAGCGCCGTCAAACAGAATTGGCAATCCACGGCGCATCCCACCTGGCTGGAAATGCAGATCGTCGAGCGGCCGGGATTCTGTCCCTGAATGTTTTTCCGATCACCGTTCGGGTTCTCCGCGAACCGTTCCGCCAGCTCTCCGGCTTCGCTTCCGTCCCCCGCTTCCCCTCCGTCGCCTTCCGGCATCCACACGGTCTCAACGCTCTGCCCGTCGGCGAAGGCAATCAGATATCGCACCGTGCCGTCTTGCGACACGAACCTCTGCTCGATCCGCGGCAGTCCGATCGAAACGCCTTTCTGCGACAGTCGCGCTCGAAGCTGCTGCGACAGGGTCGAGATCTCGTCTAGCGAGTCCACTCGCTGCCGGTAGACCGCTTCCACCAACTGCTTCGCGCGATACCCGGGCTCACCGAGGCTATCTACCAGCGCGGTGAGTTCCGAGTGATCGAAGCCGAGCAACGCCATTTGTGACGGATTTTCCATATCCTCAACGACTTGCGGATTCCACAATCACACGCCGAAAGACCCACTAACCCACTGATTCTAAATAACTAAACTATTCTCGCACACCTCCGGCCCCTATGTCAGAATAGTAAAGATCCTTCCGCCCGATTTTATTGAAACCTAGTACTTAGGCTTAATACTCAGGAAGTGCCGATGGCCCAAGAAGTCCACAATAAAGAAGTCCGCAATATTCGTCGCCAAAAACTGCCCAACGGGCTGACTATCATCACCGAGCAGATGCAGCATATCCGCTCGGCATCCATCGGAATCTGGCTGCAAACCGGTTCGCGCGACGAAGACGCTGAGTGGAACGGCATCTCCCACTTTCTCGAGCACATGGTCTTTAAAGGGACCAAACACCGTACGGCCGAAGAAATCGCCCGCCAAGTCGACTCCATCGGCGGCAACCTCGACGCTTTCACCGCCAAGGAATGCATCTGCTTCAACGTCAAGGTGCTCGACGAACATGTTCCCACCGCGCTCGACATTCTTAGCGATCTGGTTCTCAACCCCATCTTTGATTCTGCAGACATCGCCCGCGAACGCGGCGTGATCCTCGAAGAGATCAAGATGGACGAAGACAATCCCGATTACCTCGTCCACGAAATCTTTACCCAGAACTTCTGGAAGGACCATCCTCTGGGTAAGCCGATCCTGGGCACAAAAGAAACCGTGAAGCGCTTCGAGCGCGAAACCGTCCTCGACGCTTACTCGCGCCGCTTCGCCCCCGGCAACATCATCGTCTCCGCGGCCGGCAATCTCGATCACGACAAATTCGTCGAACTCGTGACTAACCACTTCGAGCACATGAAGCCATCGAAAAACGGCTTTCACGCTCCCGTACCAAAAATTGTCTCCCGCATCACTTTGCGGAACAAGAAAGCTCTGGAGCAGGTACAGCTCTGCCTGGGTGTGCCGGCGCATCCCATCGCGCATGAGAAGCGTCATGCGGGATACATTCTCAACACCCTGCTTGGTGGAGGTATGAGTTCCCGCCTCTTCCAGAACATTCGCGAACGTCAGGGATTGGTGTACTCCATCTACAGCGACCTGAATCCCTATCGCGACACCGGATGTCTCGCCGTCTACGCCGGTACTTCGCTCGCTTCAGCTGCTAAAGTCGTGCAGTCGGTGGTGAGCGAATTCCGAAATCTGAAGGCTCAACCGGTCCCGGAAGAAGAACTCCGGCGCTCCAAAGCCCAGCTCAAGGGCAGCCTGATGCTGTCGCTCGAGTCAAGCAGTGCGCGCATGTCAAACCTTGCCCGCCAGGAAATGTATTTCGACCGCTTCTACGATCTCGATGAACTGATCGAGAGAATCGAAGCGGTGACCGCCAAAGACCTCACGAGCCTGGCGAACGAATTCTTCAAAACTGAATCGGTCGCTGTAACTGTTCTCGGAAATCTGCCCGGCCTCAAGATTACGCGTGACCAGTTGGCCTGCTGAGACTTGACGCCAAATCAGCCGATTAAAGGCCCGATCTCAGAAATTTTTCCAAAGTTTCTGGTCTCTACGTAACTTTCTCGCGCCGGGTACATCCCATCTCTGCCCGCCGGTAAGAATAAACCGCCGGCACAAGTCGAATTCCAATCCAAGGAGAATGTATGAAGAAGATTTTCAGCAGTCTGATGCTCACGTGTGTTCTGGCCGCTTCCATGTCCGCCTTTGCACAGGACACGATGAAGCAGGATGACATGAAGAAAGACGCTCAGCAGGACTCGATGAAGCAAGACAACATGAAAAAAGACAAGAAGAGCAAAAAGGTCACCAAGAAAGATCAGATGAAGAAGGACGAGATGAAGCACGACGATATGAAGAAAGACGACATGAAAAAGGACAACAAGAAGGACGAGATGAAAAGCAACTAGGCCCGCGTCCAGACTCAAGGGTGCGGGTTTTCAGCCCGCGCCAATTTTTTTTACTTCAGAAGCAAACTCTCGAAATCCACTCAACGTCCCCTTCCGTGTTCGTCATCGGCATCCACATCCGCACTCGCTTCTGATCCCAGCGCCGTGTGTCCCGCATCAGCCGTATGGAGGTATTGTCGCATGCATCGCAAGCACGGCACATATCCCTCATGCATGGCCTCTTTCGCCGTCAGAGTTCGAATCGTGTCTTTGTTGTGAATAAACTCGCACCCGGCCACATGGAAAATCTTGGCGTCCGCGGTAACTACCACCGTCATCTCGGGAGGAATCCCGTGCGCCTGCTGTGCATGTTCGGACTTGAGTGGCTCACCAACCGAGAGCGAATTTGCGAATCGTAATCCTCCAGCAATCAACGCCAGGGCAGCCACCGGAATCAGCCAGGCCGACCACGTCGACCACCCGCTGGACCTCTCCCGTGCACTCTGTGCCAGTCGCTTCTCCAAACGACGGCCATACCCCGCTGGAACTTCGATCATCCGCTCGTCGCCATATAACTGGATCACGTTGCGCATCCCCGCCAGCACCGACGCGCACTTCTTGCACGTCCGGAAGTGCTCATCCATCGCCGTGCGCAACGTGGGCTCGATTTCTCCATCTACGTAATTCGAAATCTCCAGCCAAACTTTTTCGCAGTTCACGTTTACCATGGCTTGCTTCCCTTCTCGAACGGCAGCCGGCTGAACCAGCCTTGCTCCCATCCGCCGGCGAGCAGGTCGCGCAGCATCAATCGCGCCCGCAGCAGTCGCGTCTTCACCGATGCCACCGAGATTCCCAGCGCCTCCGCCGTCTCCTGTATGTTCAACTGCTCCATGTCCCGCAGCACGAACACTTCGCGATATTTTCGGTCGAGCGATGCTAGCGCTTCCGCGAGTTTCTGCCGCACTTCCTTTCGCTCCAGCGCCTCCGACGGAATTTCGCGCCAATCGGCAAAATCTCGTGGCGCGTAATCGGCCTCTTCTTCGCGGCGGTCGTCAATCGCTTCCATCACCACAGTTCGCTCCCTTCTTCGCCGCATCAGCGCTTCATTCACCGTGATCTGAATCAGCCATGTGCTGAACCGCGCCTCAGCCCGAAACTGCCGGATATTGGCGAATGCCTTCAGCACCGCCTCCTGCGCTACATCTTCGGCGTCGGTTTCGTTGCGCAGAATGGCGAAGGCGGCAGCATAGACACGGCGTTCGTAGGGGCGGACCAATTCATAGAACAGTTCGCTTTCCCCGCGCTGCACCCGCGCGATCAGGTCCTGCTCGCGCGTCATGCCCGCTGGCGCCGGATTGTTCAACATCACATTTGGTTCGGCCATCGTTACCGCTCGTCCAAACTGCAGACAACCGCCTCGTCAGTACTCCGGATCTTTCTTCCAGCCGGTCAGCATAGAGACGAAATTATTCCATCCATGCAGAATCACCATGACCAGATGCCCCAGCACGAAGCCCAACATCGCCCACATCACCAGGAAATGCCACAAGCGAGCGTAGTGAAATCCACCCATCAGCCAAGCCAGCCAGTTGAATTGGACCGGCTTCCATACCGCCAATCCGGTCAATACCGAAAGCACTCCGAGCCCGAAGGCGCTCGTGTAGGCGTGCTTCTGCAGTGGGTTGTAAGACTCGCGCAACTCGGGCTTCTGCCCGAAAAAGAAATAATGCTTCACCATTGGCCACACGCCCGGAATATCACGACGCGTGAACAGCACCTGCCGGTAGTTGCCGCTGAAGATTTGATACCCGAGATAGATCACTCCGGTTGCGATGTAAATCCACATGAACGTCAGATGCCATTGCAGCGCGCCGCCCAGCCATCCACCGATGGCAAACGACTTCGGCCAGTTCAATAAATCCTTTTGCGGAATCTTTACGCCAAAGCTGGGGAAGGCGCGGAAGATCTGCAGCCCGCTTCCCACCATAACAAACAGAGAGATCGCGTTCAGCCAGTGACACAGGCGCACGGGCAGGGGATGTTCATATGCTGCACGAGCGACAGTTTCAGTCTCTTCGCCGTTCGTGCGCGTGATTTCGATAACAGCACCGCTCATGTGCTTACCCCAGGTTTCAATGTTTCAATGTTTCAATGATCGCAGCCGGCGAAAGCGCACGAGCCGGACAATCATTTGACTCGAGCAACTCTGAAACCTTGAAACTTTGACAACTGTCTCTCTAAACTTTGCAATCTGCCCTCTCTCACAGTCCGTAGAACGACGAATATCCCTGATCTTCCCAATACCCGACCTTCTCGACGACATTCGTGACCTTGAGATCGGTCAGATACTTTGCCTGCTTGTAGCCGATCTTGGTCGGAACATTCAGACGCAGCGGCGCGCCGTGCTGGCGGGTCAGCGGCTGGTCGTACATCTCATAGCAAAGCAGCGTCTGGGGATGCAGCGCGGTTGCCATGTCGAGCGTCTCGTAGTAATCATCCGCGCACGTTACGGCAATGAATCTCGCCGACGTATCGGCGCCGATCATCGTCAGAAAGTCTGACAGCTGCGCGCCTCCGAAGCGGCCAACCACATCCCATCCCTCAACGCAGATGTGGCGGGTATTCTGGCGACTACGCGGCAAGGCTTGAATCTGTTCCAGTTTGTAGTCGCCGGGTTTCTGCACGGCGCCGCTCACAGTCAATGACCAGTTCTCGAAGATCACTCCCGGATCGTCCACGTCGTATCCATTAATGGGAAACTTCTCGAATGGAGTTAACTCGGCATCCGCGAAGGTCGGCGCCAAATGCCCGCGGCGGAATAGCCTCGCCGACGCCCAATCGCTGAAGGCGAGCCCCTTCTTGAGCAGCGAGTCTTGGACGAAGGGGATCGCAAATGCCCCCAATGCGAAGACCGGCAAGACCTTGAGTAGTTCGCGACGCGATATCTGCGCGAACTGGCGCTCGCTCATCGTGGGATAGAGAGTCTTCGACGGTGGGATTTCGGAATCGGCTCTTGGCCCGCTCTTCGCGCCGGCTTCCTCAGGCGCGATTGATTGGGGCGCGACATTTTTCGCGTTCCCCGCGTTCGGTTGGCTGTTGTCTGGTTCCATATCTCTTCCGCCGTGCCACAACTTCCACACCATGGGATTCAACAGAGACCACAAAGTTACGGCCAAGATAGCACGATGCTCGAAATCTTTTTCGCCGGACCTTCTGAATGCCCGCAGAGCCTCTCTTTGCTGGTTTTTCACGGCCTTTCGAGGCATACTAAGCGCAGAAGCCCAAGAGAGCATCCCATCAGACATGTCTGAGCTCAAGAACCTGATCCCCAAGTCCGCGCGACGTTTCCTGGCCGCGCCCCAGCCAGGGGCATCGCAGGAATCCAAGCAGCGGAGCATGATGGTGATCGCTCTGACTCTGCTCCTAGTAGCTTTGGTATTTGTTCTCTACCGGGATCGGGATTTTTGGTTCCCTGAAACACAGGAAGCGGAAGAACAGCAGATGCCGACCGCTCCCACTACGACTACTGCGCTGGCTCCGACGATTGCGAAAACATCTCTGCCGGCAGAAAAATCCAAGCATCGTAGCTCTGCCATTGCGAAATTGAAGCAGGAAGACTCAGCGCCTGCTGCGGCGCCAGCGCCACCAGTAGCCGCCATCTCCAGAACAGTTCTCCCGCCACTCGAAGTGGAGGTCGTGGCCGGAAATGTTCATCGCGCCGTTCGCGCTGGGAACAGTTCCGTCCGCGTTGATCTGGAGCCCGGTTCGCCGACGCAAACAGTCTCTCCGCCTCCGATGGCGGACGCAACCGAAACCGGAGCAAGTGTTACGAGCGCGGCCGCCGAGCGCGTGCAAATGTCGGCGGACACGACCGAGGTCGTTAGCCATTCGGTGAAACCGGACTATCCATTGCTGGCGCGACAGATGAAGGTGCAAGGCTCGGTGATTTTGCAGGCGCTCATCGGCAGGGATGGATTAATTCAAGATTTACGCGTGCTCGGCGGCCCGCCAATTTTGGCCAACGCCGCGCAGGAAGCTGTCAAGCAGTGGCACTTCAAGCCGCACTACCAGGGCATCGATGCCGTCGAAACGCAGGCCCGGATCACCGTCAACTTCACCATCTCCACCAATTGAATCCTCTGCGGTGAAGCCTCTCCTGATCTTCTTAACGTGGGTTCCTGCATTTGCCGAGGACAATTAGACGTACTGTGAAGGATGGCACGTCGGGTTCCGTCAGCGCTGGGCACTGTTGACGTGACGAAGACTCCACGACTCGGTGGAAGAACTACTTCGTAAACAAATCTGCCCCAAAAAATAACGAGCGCCCTGAAACTCTTTCGAGTCCAGGACGCCCGGGCAGCCCTCCCCCAGAACTGCTCACCGACGAAATTAAACTTGGGCCGCTTTTCTGCCTATGGCACGTCCGTGCTATGCCTACCCCTAAAGTGCCACGACTCCAAGTACCTGAAAACCTGAGGCTTGGTTACAGAATGCCCCGATTTTGGTGCATTTTCGCAGACTGATGTCCCTGTGAATTTCTGCCGATGTCCTCAGAGTCCGAGGAATTTTCAAGTCCCAGCCCATGTCTGCATTTCACGATTCCGAGATCTGTCGCAGCATCCTGGAAAGCATGCCGACAGGAGTCTGCGTCGTCGACATGCAGAAGAAAATCGTACTGTGGAGCGACGGAGCAGAACACATAACGGGGCGAGCCCGCCACGAAGTGATTGGGCATTCCTGTATCGCAGAAGCGCTGCTGCAGTGCGATCAGCCGGGGTGTGAATTCTGCAACGAGGATTGCCCTCTCGCCCGCGCCATGAAAACAGCGCATTCCACTGAAGCCATCGGCTTCTTGCACCACAAGGCAGGGCACGAAATTCCTGTTCGCATTCGCGCTGTACCGGTGCACAACGCGCACGGCTCGATCATTGGCGCCGTCGAGACTTTCGAAGACCAGCAGCAGGGCGCGAGCCTCAATCACCACGAAGACGGCTTGAATCTCCCCGGCTGTGTGGACGAACTCAGCGGTGTGGCCAGTCACGCAATGATGCAGTCTCACCTGCGCGAGACACTGGGAACATTTACTGAGGTCGAGGTTCCCTTCGGCATTCTTTGTTTCCGACTCGAGGGACTCGATCGCTTCCGCGCCAATTTCGGGCCAGACGCTGCATCTTCTCTGTTGCGCGTGGTTGCGCGCACACTCGAGGGTGCGCTCTGGAAGACCGACTTCGTTGGCCGCTGGTCTGACGACCAATTTCTAGTCATCCTGAATGGCTGTCGCGAAGAAGCGCTCTACTCTGTGCGCGAGCGGCTCCGTCACATGCTTGCAGGCGCTGCGATCGAATGGTGGGGAGAGCGACGTTCGCTACCGGTCTCGATTGGCCAGACAACGGTACAAGCGGGAGACTCCGTCGAGGCGCTCATGGCGCGCGCACAACAATCTCTACAGTCGGTTTCGGCGGGACGCGCTCGCGCAGCCGGCGGGAACCAGTCTTCGGGGAGTCAGTAATGTTCGCGATTATCGGAATCGTCGTTGTTTTCGGTTGCATCGTGGCTGGCTACTTGATGGAGCATGGCAACCTGAAGGTCCTTATTCAACCGGCAGAACTGATCATCATCGGCGGCGCTGCGATTGGCACAGTTTTGATCGCGAATCCTCTTCACATCATTAAGAAGATTGCGGGCGGAATCTGCGGCGTGTTTGGAAGCTCGAAATTCGGCAAGCAGACCTATCTCGATGCGCTCAAGATGATGTACGACCTGCTCAACAAGGCCCGTAAAGACGGCCTGATGGCCCTTGAAGCCGACGTGGAAGAGCCGGAGAAAAGCCAGGTCTTCACCAAGAATCCGGCCTTCCTGAAGAATCACCATGTTTGCGCTTTTGTGTGCGACTCGCTTCGCATGGCCATTACGGGCGTCGATGCCTTCGATCTCGATCAGATGCTCGACCTTGACATGGAAGTTCAGCATCACGATGCCACCCAGCCAACAGCCGCACTCAGCACGATGGCCGATTCTTTGCCCGGTCTGGGGATCGTAGCCGCAGTCCTTGGCGTTGTCATCTGCATGGGCGCTCTGGGCGGCCCTCCAGAAGAGATTGGCCACAAAGTCGCCGCGGCTCTCGTGGGAACGTTCCTCGGCATTCTGCTTTGTTATGGACTGGTCGGGCCGATCGCAGCGAATATGACGAAAGCCGCCGAGGAAGAACACGCCTTTCTGTACGTAATGCGAGTTCTCATGGTGTCTTTCTTAAAAGGTAGCGCTCCGATCATGGCCGTGGAGGTCGCACGGCGCGCCGTCCCTGGCCACGTTAGGCCTTCCTTCAAAGAATTGGAACAAGCGTGCCGTGGCGGAGGCGCCGCTGCCGCAGCAGCCGCCGCTTCAGCTTGAGTTGGTAGGCACCGGCAACACACATGGATAAAACGCGCCCTATCATCATTCTCAAGAAAAAAGGTGGACATGGCGGCCATCACGGCGGGGCATGGAAGGTCGCCTATGCCGACTTTGTGACTGCAATGATGGCGCTGTTCATCGTCCTCTGGTTGCTGAGCTCCAGCAAGAAGGTTCAGGAGGCCGTCGGCGGATACTTTAGAGATCCGAGTGGAACTTCGAAAAAAGTTGGTTCCGATATGGCGGGCGCGGGCGAGAACTTCGTCCTCACCCAGGACAACATGCCGAAGCTTAAGGACCAGTTGCAGCAGGCGATGCGACAGATGACGGATTTCGAGAAACTGAAGAGTCACGTCAACATGACTGTGACCGGTGAAGGTCTGCGTATCGAACTCTCGGAATCGGCCAGCGGGATCTTCTTCGACAGCGGCAGCGCAAAACTGAACGGCGATGGCAGCTTGCTCCTCGTGACTCTGGCACAGGAACTAGGCAAACTCCCAAACAAACTCTCGATTGAAGGTCACACCGATTCCAAACCCTACGCACCTTCCGCTACCTATGGCAATTGGGAACTGTCCACCGATCGTGCCAACTCGGCCCGCCGCATCATGCAAGCTAACGGAATCAAACCCGACCAGATAACTCAGGTTCGCGGTTTCGCAGACCAGCGCCTGCGCAAGCCAGAGGCCCCCCTCGATCCTGCCAATCGCCGCATCTCACTCATCGTGCAGTACATTGTCAAGAGCAAGGAAGAGGAGGACGACAAGGAGGGCGCCGACGCGGCAAAGACGGGCGAGAGCAAAGCTGGGGAGCAAGAAAAAGAGCCGGCCGGAAAACAATAATATCTTCGGCCCTCCGAAAACTATGCTCCAGGCTGTTCCCGCTAAAATGATCGGATGAGTACACAGGTTTGACCCCTTGTAAAGTCTGTGCCACACTTGCGCCGGAAATCGGCCATGCGTCGTTCTGCACCCACCTTCGGAGACCTGCGGGAAGTTCGATTCCGTGCTGCTCTCTTTCTCGTTTGTCTGTTGCCTGCCACCGTTATGGGTCAGGCTGCCGGCAGCTACGGGCATCCCGATACAACGCGGGTGATCCGCAGCACCGCGCCCAATACCGGCATCGTGACCTTCAATGTTTTCGCCGAACGGAATGGGACCCGACTGAATCGACAGGCGCTGGTGAAGCTGGTCAACCTGGCAAACCAAAGCATCACCTGGCAAACGACGGGGCAGGACTCGCAGAGTGTTGTCACCGACGTACCTTACGGCAATTACGACGCAGAGGTGAGCGCCGTCGGCTATCTCAGCTCACATCAGGAACTGAATGTAATCAGCATTAAGAACATTCTTCAGTTCGACATCGTGCTTCAACGCGACCCTGCCGCGATCAACCTTGACGTCGCCGACGCAGGTCCGTCGCCGAAGGCGCGCAAAGAAACCAAGCACGCCGTTACGGCACTCAAGTCGGGAAACGTGAAAGAGGCGCAGAAGCATCTCGACGAAGCCTTTAAGACGGCTCCTACAAGTGCGGATGTCAATTTTCTTCTGGGATACCTGCACTTCCAGAAGAAAGACTTTGCCCAAGCAGAAACTTATCTGACCACAGCAGTAAATCTCAATCCTCACAATGCTCAGAGCCTCACCCTTTTGGGCAGAACTGGCTTGGAAAGAAAAGAGTATCCTGTGGCGCGAACCGCTCTCGAGCAAGCTGTGCTGGCTGACTCGGAGAACTGGCTCCCTCATGATTTGCTGGCCGACACCTATCTGCACGAGAAGAGCTACGAGAAGGCTCGCGACGAAGCGCGACTCGCGATCGCGAAAGGCAAAGATGCGGCGAGTTCGGCACAGCTTACGCTGGGACAAGCTCTTGTAAATCTTGGGCACGACGAGGAAGGAATTCAGGCTCTCAATATTTTTCTTCAAGATTCGCCGCAACATCCGGTGGCTGGGCAGGTTCGCAATCTGATCGCGGAGATCCACGACCACGCTTCACCGTCAGACACTGACTTTCAATCCAAGTTGCGCCTTCCCGGCATCGATCCAATGTTGGCGCTTCCCGCGGCGCGGCTTTCTGTGAAGTCGTGGCAGCCACCCGGCGTAGACGAAGTTAAGCTGGCGGTGGCGCCAGACGTGACTTGTCCGGCCGAGAAGGTAGTTGAAGAGTCGGGAAAGCGCGTGCAGGAACTGGTGGACGATTTAGCGCGCTTCTCAGCAATCGAAGATCTATTTCATCAGGCGCTCGACGAATACGGAGTACCCGTTCGCACCGAAACCCGTAAGTTCAACTACGTGGCTTCGATCTCAGAGCCCAGACCGGGCTTTCTTTCGGTGGATGAATTCCGCGCCGATCATCTCAACATCGCTGGTTATCCAGACCACATCTCCAGTACAGGATTCGCGACCTTGGCATTCGTTTTTCACCCGCACGTGCGCGATAACTTTAATATCTCCTGCGAAGGTTTAGGGGATTGGCGCGGACAGCCAAGCTGGCTGGTCCATTTCGTCCAGCGGGATGACCGGCCCAACACAATGCACAGCTATAAGGTGGGCAATAAGATTTATCCCGTGAAATTGAAAGGGCGGGCTTGGATCACCGCCGACAAATTCCAGATCGTGCGCATCGAAGCTGAGATGGCGACTTCCATGCCGGAAATCCAACTTCTCAGTGAGCATCAGGTCGTCGAATACGGGCCCGTTCCATTCCCAAAGAAGAGCCTTTCCTTGTGGCTACCTAAAACTGCGGAGCTCTATTTCGATTTTCGCAAGCATCGTTATTACCGCCGCCACAGTTTCGATCACTACATGCTGTTCGCGGTGGAGTCCGAAGCGAAGCCGAAAGTGCCGGTATCGGAGCCCGCGTCCAAGGACAAGTCATAGAGATATTTGTACGTCTCGCCGATGCGTTACCCTCCCGCACAACCTTGAAATAACTTTACATTCGCACCACAAGCGCCACGCGCTTCCAGTTGTATAATCCCCGATTGATTCCCGCTCAGGAGAGCCCATCATGCAGAGGTCTGCCCGGCTTGTCTGTTCTCTCGTAGTGATTCTGTTTTCTGTTCCAGCAGTATGGTCTCAGGAGAAAGTTGATCTCGAAACGATCTCCCGTATTCGATATGAGGGTTTCCACAACTCCAAAGTCATGGATTTCGCCACTGGTCTTATGGATTCGATCGGCGAGCGTCTTACTGGCTCTCCTAACATGAAGCGCGCCAACGAGTGGACCCGCGATCAGTTCACGGCCATGGGTTTGAGCAATTCTCATCTTGAGGCTTGGGGACCCTTCGGACGCGGATGGGCCAACCAGTACGTCAACGCTCGCATGACTTCTCCCGATATTGTTCCGCTTATCGTTTATTCCAAGGCATGGACTCCCGGCACGAATGGTGTTGTTACCGGCAAGTGCATCCGCGTGACCATTGAAGACAAGAAAGATTTCGACAAGTACCGCGGCAAACTCGCGGGAATGATCGTGATCTTCGGCCCCGATGCCGAGATCAAGCCCATCACGGAGGCTCCCTACAAGCGTCTCAGCGACGACGATCTCGCCAAGACCGGCGAATATCAGATTCCAAGTGAACGTCCGCCGTTTCGCTTTGCCGACTTCCTCAAGCGCCAGCAGTTCATGAAGGACCTAAACCAGTTCTTCACCGACGAAAAGGTTCTCGCGGTCATAGACCACAGCCGCGGTACTGCCGGCGGCGGCACTGTCTTCGTGCAGTCCGGCGGATCTTACAAGATTGGCGAAACAGCCACCGTTCCGCAGGTCACCATGGCGTCAGAGCACTGGACCCGCATCGCACGGCTCTTGCAGCAGAAAAAAGATGTCACGCTCGAACTCAACGTTACCAACACTTTCTATGATGACGACCCGATGCAGTACGACACCATCGCTGAGATCCCCGGCACCGATAAAAAAGATGAAGTCGTCATGCTCGGCGCTCACCTCGACTCCTGGCATGCCGGAACTGGCGCCACCGACAATGGAGCAGGCACGATCGTCATGATGGAGGCGATACGCATTTTGAAAGCGCTCGACATCAAGCCCCGGCGGACGATTCGCATCGGCCTGTGGAGCGGTGAAGAACAAGGCCTGCTCGGCTCGCAAGGCTATGTCGAACAGCACTTTGGCGCACGCCCGCACATGGACGAGCCCAGCATGAAAAACATGCCAACGCTCCTGCGGCGCGAGGCTGGCGCGGTAACCGTGAAGCCAGAGCAGGCGAAGATCTCCGGTTACTTCAACGTAGACAACGGCACTGGCATGATTCGCGGCATCTACCTGCAGGAGAACGCTGCCGTAGCTCCTATCTTTGAGTCGTGGATGCGTCCCTTCAAAGACCTCGGCATGACGACGCTCACCATGCGCAACACTGGAGGCACCGACCATCTTTCATTCGACGCCGTCGGCATCCCCGGATTCCAATTTATTCAGGATCCGATCGAGTACGAAACCCGCACTCACCACTCCAACATGGACGTCTACGATCGTTTGCAGTCCGACGATCTCAAACAGATCTCAGTGATCGTCGCCAGCTTCGTTTACGAAACTGCCATGCGCGACCAGATGCTCCCACGCAAGCCCATCGAGAAACCGCTGCCCAAGGAACCGGAGAAGAAAGAGGAGTAATGCCGATTTCGGAAACGCTTGCAGAGGTACGGCTCAGTAGCCGTACCTCTACCATCGTCGATTCGAGCCTTGCAACTTCGCCAAGACTTCAGAACCGAAAGCTCAGTCCGACTGAAGGCTGGGCTGTGTGTGTGATGGAACCCGTGCTCAACGAACTGAATCCGAAATCAGGCGTGTCATAGATGAAGCCGCGGTATTCTGCGCGAAGTGAAATACGCTTGGAATTGCGTAATTGACGCCGCCTCCATAAACGAATGTTGCTTAGACTTACGTCTGCGATCCCGACAGAGAATCAAGCTGATTCCTCGTTGTCTCAAACATGAGCGCCCCACCCCCGGCGAGAATGTACGGACTCAACCTTGAATTGGGTCGCGACGGCAACTTCACGACAAGGCTTCCAGGACGCGTAAAAATTGCTAAAAATATGTAACGCCAAATCTTCATCGCGCTGCGTACGTACCTTCGGAGGATGTGAGACGCTATCTTTGTGTGATTGGTATTCTGCAGTAGATTCTTATTCCAAGAATGGATTATCGAACCATGTTTTCCCCACGCGCAATCGGATACGCCAAGACTCCCTACACCAAAACCCACGACATTCCAAAAGGTCCGGGGGCAAAACACGAGGCTGAGGGCATCCTCGAAATCCTGCCGGAGTTCGAACTCGGCCTTACCGACCTCGAGGGTTTCTCACACCTGTTCGTTCTCTGGGTCTTCGATCGCTCCGAAGGATTCGAGTTGCTCGGTACTCCTCCCGTCGACAACCGCCCGCACGGCGTTTTCGCGACGCGATCGCCGCGGCGTCCGAACCCAATCGGTCTGACGGTTCTCGAACTCCTTCGCCGGGACGGCCGGTTCGTGCATGTGCGCGGTGTGGATATGCTCGACGGGACGCCAGTTCTCGATATCAAACCGTATCTGTCCAGCATCCCTGCTGATAGGTTGCGGCGCGGCTGGCTGGCGGAAGCCGAAGCGCGCCGCTAATCTGAATTCGCGAATTCCGACGAACTGCCTTGATTCGTCGCGCAGTTGGGCAACGACTTCATCCTTCTTACGGAGATTTCATGACCCGAGCGTTCCCTCCCTTAATCTTTGCTGCTCTCATCTCGCTCTGTCTAATTACGACTGCCGTTCGCGCCAGTTCGCAGACGACGGTGACGAACGATCCACCTTTTTACGGCCCCTTCAACGGCATATTTTTGTCCGGCGGCGATGGGCTGAGAAAGCCTCTGGTCAAGGGCGACTCGGTCTTGCGGGCCGATTCGCCGTGGTCGATGCACGCCTGGGTGAAGCCCACGGAAACACAGCGATCACCAAGTCTGGTCGCGGGCGTCGGAGACCCGTCAGAGGAATTCTCCCGGTACCTCGCCTTCGATAGCAAACGCGTAATTCTCTGGATGGGTACCGACAACGTCCTCTCCGGTCCGGCCACGATCGTACCGGGCAAATGGCATTTCGTGGCGGCGACATTTGACGGTGAACAGTTTCGTCTGTACAGCGATGGCGGGCTGGTTGCTGGCGGCAAACTCGACCTCGGAAGCGTGAGTGCAGTGCTTCAGATGTCTCCTCCGTTTTCGCCATTTGCGAACTGGCAACACTTTGGCGGCTCCATCGCCTCGCTGACTCTTTTGCGAAGAGCATTGAGCGCCGACGAGATTAAACAACTCTCGCAGTCGCCCGAAGATTTTTCGCGCGTCGAATTCGAAGAAGGTTCGAAGCCGTGGCCCGTGCAAACGCGGGGCCAGGCCGGCTACCGCGCTCCGCAGGATCCCGCGACCATGCCGCGCAGCAAGGTGCCGTTTTCGCATCCCGTCGCGATTCCCGTCCGGGCAAATCAACAAACTCTCGAACCGACTGGCGACAATCAATGGACTTTCGCGGCCGGCTGGCGAATGCTCCCCGCACCCGACGTGAAAGCCGACGGCGCCACCATCTCGCAGCCTGGCTACAACGCTCGTGAGTGGATGGCCGCAACCGTCCCCGGCACGGTGCTCACTACCATGATCGATCGTGGAATTTATCCCGACCCCGACTACGGATTAAACAACCTCGCAATTCCCGAGAGCCTGAACAAACAGGACTACTGGTATCGCGCGGAGTTCCGCGTCCCAAAGCCCGCGCGTGGCCAGCACTTGACGCTCACATTCGAGGGCATCAATTACGAAGCGACAATCTGGCTGAATGGGAAATCTCTCGGCGCGGTCAAGGGCGCATTTATTCGCGGGAGTTTCGATGTGACCGACGGAGTAACTCCTGAAAAAGAAAATGTGCTGGCGGTAAAGATCTCTCCACCACCGCACCCGGGAATTCCGCAAGAGCAATCCATCAAGGGTGGGCCCGGGGAGAACGGCGGCGTCATGTGTCTCGATGGGCCGACCTTCGTGGCCACTGAAGGATGGGATTGGGTTCCGGCGATTCGCGACCGCGACACCGGCATCTGGCAACCTGTCACTCTCACCGCGACCCACCTCGTGAAGATTGGCGATCCGCAAGTCGTTACCACCTTGCCGTTGCCCGACACAACCCGCGCTGACGTTGAAATCACCGTACCGCTTGAGAACGTTTCGAACGCTCCCGTCAGTGGCACACTGAAGGCATCCTTCGCCGACACCACTGTAACGAAGGAAGTCACTTTGGCTCCGGGCCAGAGTTCTTTGAAGCTATCTCCTGCGGATTTTTCTCAACTCACCGTGCAGCACCCGCGCCTGTGGTGGCCGAACCGCTACGGCAAGCCAGAACTGTACACGCTGCAGTTGAGTTTCTCTCAGGGCGCTACGGAATCCGACAGGAAGCTATTACGCTTCGGCATTCGCGAAATCACATACGAGCTAAGCTTGCTGGATTCAACTGGCCACCTGCGTCGCCTCGAATATTCCCCCACTACCGCGAGAGTGAAATCAGAACAAGTGGTAGACGTCCGCCGCGAAGGCATGCGCTCAATCCCGGCGGCCGATCCATTCCCGTCAATCTTTCCGCCGGAGTGGCGGGAGGGATGGAAGTCATGGGCCGCCTCACTCACTCCGGGCGGCGAGCAGTCTCCGTCGGTGCACATGCTCGAAGACACCAAAGCATCTCCGTATCTCGTGATCAAAGTGAACGGAGTGCGGATCGCGGCGCGCGGAGGAAATTGGGGCATGGACGACTCGCGTAAACGCGTCTCGCGCGAACGCCTTGAGCCCTACTTCCGCCTGCACCGCGACGCCAACCTGAACATCATTCGCAACTGGGTTGGCCAGAACACCGAGGCAGTCTTCTACGATCTGGCCGATGAATACGGTCTCATGGTTTGGAACGACTTCTGGGAGTCAACGCAGGACTACAACATCGAAGCTCAGGATCCGGCGCTGTTCCTGGCAAACGCGCGGGACACGATTCTGCGATTTCGCAATCATCCGTCGATCGTGATGTGGTGCGGCCGCAATGAAGGTGTGCCACAACCCATCATCAACGAAGGCTTGGCCGATCTCATTCGCACTTTGGACGGCACACGCTACTACTCTCCTAGTTCAAATCAGGTGAATCTTCAGAACAGCGGCCCGTACAAGTACATGGACCCGGTGCTTTACTACACCACGCTGAACCACGGCTTCTCGGTGGAGACCGGCACGCCCTCGTTCTCGACTCTTGAGTCTTTCCGCTCATGGATTCCGAAAGAAGACCAGTGGCCGATCAGCGATGCCTGGGCCTATCACGATTGGCATGCCAATGGTAACGGCGAGATGGCTCCCTTCATGGCCGAAATGCAATCTGAGTTCGGCGCCCCGCAGAGCCTCGAAGATTTTGAGCGCAAGGCCCAAATGCTCGACTATGTGGATCATCGCGCCATTTTTGAAGGCATGAACGCACACCTTTGGGCGCCCAACAGTGGGCGAATGCTGTGGATGACGCAACCGGCGTGGCCCAGCAATACCTGGCAGATTCTGAACTCCGACTACGACACACAATCTTCTTTCTACGGTGTGAAGAAAGCCTGCGAACCCTTGCACGTGCAACTCGACTTATCGGACTACACCGTCGCCATGGTCAATACCACCAATGATCCGCGGGCGGGCTTACTGCTGAGTGCGAGCGTGTATTCACTGGAGAACAAGTTGCTGCTGCGCAAAGAAGAAAAACGCGATGCCGCGGCCGATGCGGTGACCGAAGGATTCAAGCTCGACCTCGCCCCGTTGTTCGCATCAGACGCCCTCGTGCTGGTCAAGTTGGAGCTGCGCAGTCCCTCCGGCGAGGTCGTCTCAGATAACTTCTACTGGCTAGGCGAAAAGAGCGCATCGTACCGTCGACTGAATCGGCTTGCTCCCGCAACTCTCTCCGTGACTACCAAGTCGAGTCGCACCGGCGACAACGCTCGTGTCACAGTCGAGTTGCGCAACACTGGAACAGTGCCCTCCCTCGCAACGAAGCTGACCCTGCTCAATGCAACCGATGGAACCCGCATTCTCCCCGCGTACTATTCCGACAACTATGTGTCGCTGTTGCCCGGAGAGAGCCGCGAAATTGAAATTGAATATCCCGTGAAATCGGGTACTGGTGCACCGCAGTTAGCTGTTCGAGGCTGGAATCTCACGCAGAGAAGCATTCCCGTAAACGCCGCTGGCGGGTCATAGAGCACAACTCAAGAAGCGTTGGAGCTCAATCTCCTCTGCGAGACGCGTACCGTCCCACTTCCTGATAGTCTCAAAGCAGACCTTCAGGAGAGAGCAAATCGTTGCCGCCGCTGATCAACGCACAAGGAATCTCGAAAGCCTTCGGAGCGAATCCACTCTTTCAGGACATCTCGTTCTCGGTCTCGGAAAGGGACCGCATAGGCCTCATCGGACCCAACGGCTCCGGCAAATCTACGCTGCTGAAAACTTTGGCGGGGGACGTCGAACCGGATAGTGGCAACGTAGCCGTTCGCAAGCGCCTCCGCCTCACGTACGTAGCGCAGGAATCTAAATTTGAAGCCGAACGGACAGTGCGCTCCGTCGTTGAGAGTGCGATGGAGCGCTCTAAGGTGTCCGACTCGGAACGTGGCCCACGCTTCGCCGAGACGCTGGGCCGCGCAGGTTTCGAAGATCTCACCGCCCAGGCCGTATCTCTTTCCGGAGGCTGGCAAAAGCGCCTCGCGATCGTCGAGGCCCTCGTTCAAGCTCCCGACATCCTGCTGCTCGACGAACCTACGAATCATCTTGACCTCGCAGGCATCGAGTGGCTCGAACAGGTTCTCGAGCAGGCCGCATTCGCTTGTGTGGTCATCAGCCACGATCGCTACTTCCTCGAGAACGTCGCTACCGAGATCACCGAACTGAACCGAGTGTATCCCGATGGCCTGCTCCGAGTCCGCGGGAGCTACACGACCTTTCTGGAGAAAAAGGAGGAATTCCTCCACGCCCAGTCGAAACGTCAGGAAGCGCTGGAAAATCTGGTGCATCACGAAATCGAGTGGCTGCGCCGGGGAGCGAAAGCGCGCACCCGAAAATCCAAAGCCCGCATCGACAAAGCCGGCGAACTTATGGGAGAACTCGCCAACCTGAACGCGCGAACCCGCACTGTGACCGCGCAAATCGACTTCTCGGCGACCGACCGCAAGACCAAGCGCCTGGTCGAACTGCAAAGTATCTCTTACGAAATCGGTGGCCGCGCACTCTTCGAAAACTTAAATTTCATCATCACTGCTGGCATGCGCGTCGGCTTGGTCGGTCCCAACGGCAGCGGCAAGACGACCCTGCTGCGCCTGCTGCGTGGCGAACTAACTGTCACCAGCGGAGAGATTCGGCGCGCTGATTGGTTGCGCATCGTCTACTTCGACCAAACCCGAGAACT